>Ga0172373_10000776_pt1 | contig 52580 bp, 31 predicted proteins | sample Lak10m_2_FD_114546 | JGI IMG/M metagenome (GOLD analysis project Ga0172373, IMG submission 114546) | Freshwater microbial communities from Kabuno Bay, South-Kivu, Congo - kab_092012_10m | ecosystem: Environmental > Aquatic > Freshwater > Lake | place: Democratic Republic of the Congo... | reverse complement strand
TGTATTGTACCAGGCCCAGCTAGAGCCGCGACACCGTTTACAGCATCCTGGTTCACAAAATTGACGTTGCGAGAATAGGTCACGGGCACTTCCTGGACCACACCCAGGTCACCGGCGGAAAAAATGATATCCGGCTGCGCACTCACGACCTGCACAGCCTGGGATCGAAGCACTCCGTTCGTAATGTAAGCATCGACGAACCGATTCGTGTAAGACAGGACAACACCAAGCACTGAATCGTAATTGACGCGGTTAAGTCGAATTTTCTCAATGCCGCCCCTTAAGCCGAGATCAATCAGCGGTCGGGCGAAATTCGTCGCAACTGTCCCCCCGCCGCCCGCTTGAACGCCCCCACCAGCAGCGGCCGTGACGTTGGTTGCCGCAGGATTGAACACAGGGGTCCAAGGCTCGCCTCCCCCTCCTCCGCCGCCAAAGGGTGATTCGAACGGGGAACCTCCACCACCGCTGCCGCTAAAGCCTCCCCCGGTCCCCACTTCCGCGCCCGTCGGCAGTGTCTCCACGTTGTAATTCTTAGCGTTATACATGTAACGAAGAGCTCCCACATCGTCACGGGTCAGTCCCGAATAGAACAAGCCATTCGCTAAGCTTTGAATGCTTCCGATAAGCTCGGCCGCGCCTGCACCGACGCCGACCAAGGCAGCAACACTAGTCACCGATGGCGCTAAGGGATCAACAGCCAACTTGACCGCCTCAAACACGTCCGGGTTGGCGAAGGTTTGCTGGATTACGTAAGTATACAGCGTGCCATTCACATAGCTGGAAGGCTGCAATGTGATAGGATCAAAGTTACGTTTGATGATACTATAGAATGGTACGTTATTGATGACCACTCGCGCGCGAATCGCCCAAACCCATCGTTCGGGAGCCGCCAGACCCAGCTGTTCGAGCAGCGCGGAGAGGGCATAGGACTTCAGATCCGACAATCCAAGCGCCGCAGCGGTGTGATTAATCCGGCGAGTGTCGAGCGGAAACTCATTCAGATCACCAGACATAGCGCTCGTACTAGGCAGGTCGTTAAGGATTTGAATTGCCTCCTCAACCGCTTCCACACCCGCTTGTCCGAAGTAGTCCAAGAACGAGTTATCAAATGCGTAGGTGATCGAGGATTGGTTCCACCGATATTCCTCGCCAAGATTCATTGGGCCACCTACGTCGGCCCCCAGCTGGTAGCCAATGTCGTTGCTCTGCCAAGCAGCAAATGGCCCGTTCAAGGAAAAGGCATTACCCGCAAGTGGAGCAGCTAAAAGACAAGCGCCGACGAGCAACCTTGTAAATGTTTGTGGCATAAAACCAGTCTTACTTCAGACGAATGACCCTAAAATATCCCTGTCCACTACCCTCAGGAAGGTTAACGGAATCAACCCTTCCGGCCGCAAATCGAGGTTCGCCAAGCATCGTCCAGATCCCAAGCTCCTTGCTGACTTGCACTTGGTAAACCAAACCAGGTTGGGTGTTCCACGAGAGCACCTTACCCTCTTTCACTCGCTCAACTCTTGCCCTTAAAACGCTATTTCCATCCTGAGGATTAGTTCCCGCCAGAAGCTCTTTGATGTTACTGGCTCCATCCCCATCAGGATCGCTCGCTCCGTTGGTCCACGATAGAGTATTTGAACCAAAGTATTGACGTTGCCAGTCATCAGGCAGCCCATCGCCGTTTAAATCCTCACCCCAGGTTGAGCCGGATGCCTTACTTGAGGCTGGAGATTGAGAACCGTCCGCTAGGCGATAACGCAGGGAAACCACGTAGCGGCTGCTAGGAGGCAACGCTTCGCTTGTATAAACATTCGAGTCCAGCACAATCGGCGTGGTGGAACCGTTTGCGTATAGCTCATACACGACTTTGCCAAAGCCAACGATAGCTGGCCAGGTGACACTGACGCGACTGGAGCTGTGCGGAGTTACAATCGGAGTGACCGGGGCAACCAATGGCGCCTTGGAGAGTCCGAAACGCTGGCCGTGAAGGTCGAATCCGTTTCGGAGGCCGGTGAAGCTAGTCCATACTGCCAAGAACTTTCCGTGAGCGTCACTTGCGACGACAGCCTGCTTTTGGTCGTTGACCTTGGTGGTGTTTACCAGAAACTCGCTTCCGGCTAGAGCACGATCAGAGCTCCAAAACCGACCATACACGTCCTCACTTGCACCCCTGCCCTTTGATTGTCCCCAAGTGATCAGCACTTCCCCACCCACATTTGCCAACTGGGGACCACGCTGTGCCCCCTGTCGTATAGTGTTGAGCGTAGTAACGGAGCCGATAGGATTCCCACTACCGTCAAAGCTACGAGCTACAACGTCCCAACTGTCTTTGGTGTTCTCAACATCGAGTTGGCTCCAACTCGCAACCAACCCTCCGCCAGGGACACCCAAGATAACGGGATTGGCCACCAGATTCACACCAGTGCTCACGCGAATTTCACCTGTCGCAGGAGTCAGATCCGCGTTAAAAATGCGCAGATAAGCATCCACAGAGTTCTCCTGGGTTTGCTGCTCCGAAATCCACGCGACGGCTAATCGACCATCGCTCAACAAGGTGCTGCTTGGACTTCTTTGAGAATAGCGGGTAGTGATGTTCAGTCTCTCAACTTCACTCACCTTCACGCCATTTGCCGACAACTTCAACCCGTAGATACCATCAAGACCACCATCGGATCCCCTGTTCGTCCAAGTCACATACAACCCACCGTCATTCGAAGCCGTCAAGACAGGATCGTGGCCATTATCCGGGCTGATGGCGATATCCCCGCCAGAGAACCGTCCGTCCGCCTCTAAGAAGCGACCGACGATGCGGCTAACACCGTGAACCGAGCTGGTCCAAACGAAGGCCACTCGACCGCCCTCTAGGAGCAAGACCTTCGGTTTTGATTGGTCACCTTCCCCGGACTCGTTCACTCGGAATGGGCTAAAGGTCGGATTCAGGTTGGCATCTAAGCGGCGTGCTGAGATGCCCAATCCGGCACCGTCTGTTCGGTTGTCCTCCCAAACAACGTAACCATAGCCAACCCCGATAGCCACGTGTGGATTAATCTGATCCCCGGCAATCGCTCCACCAACCGAGAACTCTCCGCCGACGTTTTCATACGGCGTTTGGCAAAGACCCGTCGGCATGAGGCCACCGGATACCGCGCTGAGCAGTACTGTGGCGATTACACAACTAGGTAAGGTTTTAGCGGTCAAGCTCATGAAACGTTTGATGTAGGACCGACGGCGGAATTTATGTAGAGCAGATTTACTGCCATTCCGTGCCTAAGTTTTAGTTTCGAAAACTCGGATTCGTGTTATTGCGCGGCCGGAGTAACCGAGGGCTTCGCGTTGGGATCGTAGGGAAGGTTCTCTGGGGGATGAACCCGATTACCAGCCGGATCAACGATTGTCGGGGTAACGAAAATCACGAGGTTCTTCTTTTCGTTTGAGGAGGACTCACTCCTGAATAAGCGACCGAGTAAGGGAATATCACCCAAGACTGGGACCTTGTCCTTTGTCTTCTTGATGTCCTCGGAAATCAGACCGCCCAACACCACCGTTTGGCCATCCCAAACGATCGCACTAGTGGTAACCTGCCGGACACGCAAGCGCGGGAGTGGCTGTTGAGCTTGCAGCGGTGACGAACCGACGCTACCCACAACTTGAACCTGTGAGGTAAAGGGACTGGTGTCATAGCCGACGAACTCAGCGATGGATGGAATCAGGGTCATTTGAATCGTGTAACCATCGGACGAGACGGAAGGAATAACGTCCAAGGTTGTGCCGACCGGGATCTGTGCTTGCTGATACTGCACCGTTCCGAAACCACCGGCACCACCACCAGCCAAACCACCACCACCACCCACCCCACCACCTGTATTCAAACCGACAACAATGGAGCGAAAGTCAACCACCTGAACTTGCGCCTGCCGTCCACTCAAAGTGGTCAACCGTGGAGCCGAGAGTAAGTCAACACCCTCGCGTTGCTCCAGCGCGCGGATAACGACCCTGAACTGAGGATCGGTCAAGATACCTGTTACGGTGCCAACAGCAGGAATCGCAGCCTGTGATGAGTCCGTGTTGCGGAGACCTGAGGTTAAAACGGAATCAGAGCCGGAGGGGCTAACCGAGGGAATTCCACCGCTGGATGGGAAGAAGCCACTTGGATTAGCACGGCTGGCCGCACCAGTGAAGCTGGGTGCTGTTCCGCCTTGCAGTCCGATGGAACCATTATTCGCGAGTGTATTCCCTAACAACCAATCGAAGCCTACGGCCTTGTTATCTTTTTGACTGATCTCAGCAAACTTCGCTTCAATCGTCACCTGCGGAGGGGCTTCGTTAAGAGCCTGGATAGCCTGCTCGATAATATCCAAATCCTGCATCGTGGCCCGGACAAACAAAATCCCAGTTCTATCGTTGAAGAACAAAGACTTCACACCAGCACCGGGATCGGCTTGACCAATGCCACCGCCGGGACCAAAACCAGCTCCACCGCCAAATCCACCACCGCCGCCTGCGGCTCCACCAAAACCACCAGCACCACCGCCGGCTCCGCCACCGCCGCCCGCTCCGCCCACTGTCAGGGTCGGTGGGAAATAAACGCCAGCTGAAAGGAAGAACTCACGGACCAAGACTTGAATCTCAGCAAGGGGGTACTTCTGGGTGACATATTTTATGTTACCGCCAAGACTTGTGTTCTGAAAACTGCCTACGGTTCCACCACCACCGCCGGCACCGCCTGCAGCACCGCCGCCGCCGCCACCACCACCAACGCCACCAACGCCACCTTGTCCACCACCGCCTGTGATCGTCGCCGGCTGGACAGTGGGATACCCGAACCCACCCTGGCCGCCACCGCCCGCACCACCACCCGCGCCACCGCCGCCGCCGCCGCCGCCACCACCCGCGCCACCGCCACCGGTCGTTCCGGTTCCGAAGGATTGTCCAATCACAGCTTCCAAGCCCTGTATAAAGGTGTTCGGGTCCACTCGGAATGTGCGGCTATAAAGCTGCAACGGCTCCGGAGTCTTCTGCGAGAAGACCACAGCGTAGTCTTCAATGGAGATTTTCAGGGGTTTATCACCGGACTTCGAAACTGCATCCAGGACATCCGCGAGGCGCAGATTGCGAAGAGCGGGGTTGATCTTGATAGTCACCGTGTTCAAATCCAGGGCCTCCTGCGGTTGCTGCTGAGCCACCAACTGGCCAGTTACCGGATCAGTGGTCGGAATGGCGGCCTGCGCCGTCGCAGAATCGATGCTGGAGTTAACAATGAAATTGACGCCTTGCTTATCTGGGTCGCGCTTCCTCGCCTCTTCGTCGAGGAACTTGACAACCTCGCTTAAGGGCAATCCATCGAAAAAGATCTCATTGAGCACGATTCGATCGAGCTTATAATGGATTTGCTGACGCCCAGAACCAGTATAAATCCGATTCGTGCGAGCATAGATATTGGGCGTAGGCAGCAACTCACGCTGAGTCGGAGGAATCCAGGCCTTCTCAACCTCGACGAGCATATTCTTCGCGGTAACCTCCCGACGCCGAGCCTCCTGTGCGTATTTGGCTTCCTTGATGAGACTGAGATAATAGAACGCAGCGCGGTTCTCAGGGTCCGCCTTTGTCGCCGCAGTAAATTTAGCCTCAGCTTCCTCCAACTTACCCATCTCGAACAACAAACGACCGTCTTGAACCAAGGTCCCGGTCTTGATCTTGGCCTCCTGAATCTCGGGAATGATGGACTTGGCCTCATCGCTCGGAACCATGCCACGCTGCTTCTCGATATCCTTGTCGTTCTGCTTCTTGAAGTCCTTGGCTTTGCCGTTCTCTGGATCCACGCGTAGCACACGAACAATCTGTGCATCGGCCTCCTTAAAATTGCCCAACTTCGCAGATTGCGCAGCGAGTTGACCTCGGACACTGACAAGTCCGGAGATCGTTTGCGCCCTTTCCGGGTCTATACCGGAGCCGATCTTCTGGACCAAACCGTAGGCCTCCTCATAAGTCTTTGCGGCTCCGGCGAGATCCTTCTTTTTCACCTGCTCCTCGGCTACGACGAGGGTCTTCCGAAGAAGAATACTCGCCTCTTGACGTCGAACAGATTCTTCCTCGGCGATCTTGGCGACGGTAGCGTCAGCTGCCGTCGCTCCGATCGGAGCCAGGAAGAGAAACAAACCAAGCGTAGTTGTTGCTGCTTTGAACATGGAACTGCTTTCTTTTGAAAACAAAGACATAGAATAGATCAAGGCGCGGGATTTAACTTCACCGTAGTACGTTTGGATGATGATTTCGAAGATACTACAATTTCGTTCTCTGATATGGCAACGATATTGTAGGATTCCCCACCCAAGAAGATGTTGCTGTCAACCCTGAGGTTGTTAAGCGGCTTGTTGTTCTCCGGTGGGTACTTCAAGCCCACCATCCAACCAGCGGTCTTTGAAAAAGCTTTTTCAGGACCGATCGAAATCCGACCCGAATCATCGACCTCCAACACCAACTCGGTTGGAGCTTCCTTTGGGCCCTTAACCTCCCGCAACTCAACACCAAGTGACTTATTGCCAGGGGTCAAGGTTAATGTCTTTTTAGGACGGTTTGCGGCATTCTTGTCCGCCTCGCGGGTCAGACCAACGCGATACCGAATTGAATCCCCAGTTCCGGTAACGCCCTCGTAAGCGATGAGGGTCCGAAGGGGTGTCTTCTTGACGAACTTAAGGGCGGCAGCCCCCTGCTCTGCTCCAAACTGGGTTTTAACTAACTCCCCGTCCGGCCTCTTTTGCCAGCGCACTGGGTTGAAGAGATTATGCGGCCCTGAAAGACTGAATTGATCATCGGCCTTGAGTCTATTCATCACCACTTGATTGGTACTCAAGTCGTAAGGCTTGAAATCTTTAGGTTTCGGGTTCGGAATGTTCTTCGTTATCTCTTCCCGAATGGTTGAGACCTTCATTGGCAGCAAGGCGGCCGCGACGGCCAACCCCAACAGCACAACGCTGAGTAGAACCTTTTCGTAATGCTTCTTGACGAAATCCATGGCGACTACTGGGTAGCGTTCTCTTCACCGGCGGGCTTGATTGCTGCCGGTCTGGGGGTCTTCTTTTCGCTTTTCTCAGGAACTCGAGGTGGATGTATTCGCATCGAGTGAGCAGTGATTGTGACCTTAAGCGGTTTCTCGTCAATGACTGTCTGCGGACCTGTTTTCGGGGTTGGACTTGTCGTCGATCCCGGTGTTGCCCCTGGCGCAGCTGGTTGTCCTGCGGCCCCCGCCTGCCCTCCTGGTGTCAAACCATAACGACTCATCATTGCGGAGGACATCCCACCCCGGGCTCCCCCAATCCCGTAGCGAGCCGCCGTCGAGGGATCCATGCCACCGTATCGAGAGGCGGCCGAGGGCATCTGACCAGTTGACACATCCCCTGCTGCGCTTTGCGCCGCACTCGTGCCAGGACTGACCACGACATTTGTCAGAACAAATGTTACGGGTGCCCGTGCAATGCGCGACAGTGCGTCCGCCAACTCGGTGCTGAAGCATTGAAAAGTTACTTCGTAGGGTGCGATTACGGCGGAGGTGATCGCATTCGTACTCATCTTCTTGGATACGTAGTCGAGCGAGCCAGCAGGGTCATCGGACGATACCGAAGCGCGCCGGATCGAGACCAATGAATGAATCTTCGCCTGGAACAGGCATGACATAAGCGCCTTGATATCCATCACCTGCCATGTGAGGGGATCGATGCTACCGGCCGCGTAGTTTACCAACGGCCGTTGAGCCGTGAATGAGAAATTGAAGGGTTTCGGCGGCAAGGTCACCCCAGACCGCTCGGCGTCGACAGTCATGTCGTGGATCGCATTCTCCAAAAACGCCTTAAATTCCGCACCTTCCAAGGCATTGGTCAGCCCCGTGGAGGGAAAGTAGCTCTTAACGGCATCCAAGGCCGCTGCGAGCCGCTTTTGTTCGGCTTTCGCAGCCTTGATGTTCTCCTCACTTGGATGCACTTCCCGATTGAGCAAACGCTCGAGCTCGGTGGTGGCCGTGTTCAGCTGCTCGGTAACGCCGTTTTTCTGCTCCATCTTGTCCCAAAGGAAATAGCCAGAAAATCCGAGCAACCCGAGGGCGACAATCCCGCTAACGACAAGCAGGACGTTTTGTTTGAGCCATTTCATGTTATAGCTTGATGACCCGCTTCAGTTTCAATGTCACCTGGAAGGTGAAGGTATCAGCGGCAGCATCCACCGTCTCGAGCTGCCCCGACAGCTGCGTGACCTTATCATCGAACAGTGGACTGCTCTTCAATTCCTTTTCGAGCGAGAAAGCAAGATCACTGTTAGCCGCCGGATTCTTGGAAGTGAGGTTCACGGCACGGCAGGTGACCTTAACCGTCCCTTCCTCATCCTTTTTCTCCTTGGACTTCGCTGCACCGTCTGCGCCCGCATCTCCACCCTCGGCTCCGGCCGGCCCGGTCGCGCCGGGGCGCAAAAGCCCGTATCGCTTCATCATCGCCAAATCCATCTTGTAAACCGGGGAAGCGGTTCCTTCCTCTTGGTTAGCAACCTGCTCCACTTCCTGCTCGCTGTTTAGGCGTTCCACCCACACTCCCGCTTCTTTACCCCACTTCTGTTTAGCGTTGGCTTCCGAGGCCATCATGATGCGACGCAGTTCGCTGAAGACTTGTTGCCAGTAGAAACGGTCCTGCAACCAAACGGACAACTGTTCAAGCTCCTGTTTGGTTTTGGCCACAGCTTGCTCCTCAGCCTGTAATCGCTGCTCTGTACCCTGAAGCGGTTGAACCCTGCCGTTAATGCCATCCAACGCCGTTTGGGTCACAGCGGCCACGTTGCCATAAAACCAGCCATACGCGAAAACCACCGCGATCAAGCTGAACGCACTGGCGATGAAATAGGGCTTCTTTTGGTTGAGCTGCTGCTTCTTGAGTAGGGTCTTAGGGATGAGATTCATCTCAACCGGACACTGGGCGACGCTCCTCAAACCCAACCCAACAACCTCACCGAAGGAATGAGCGACTCCCGCCAACTCCTCCAAATTCACCTCTGGATCAATCTCGACGTTTCGGAACGGATTAAAGTATTCGATGGGAATATTGAACTTTTCCGCAAAAAATTGCGTTGTGTAGGCCATGATCGAGGCCCCTCCAGCGAGATAAATTCGCTGCGGTGCCGATCCTCCCTGCTGCCCTCGGAAGAACTGTATCGTTTGATTGACCTGAATGTGAAGGCGGGTCAGCACTTGTCGAGCGATCTTTGACACAGCCGCCTGCTTCGCACTCTCGGGCTCTTCGTAAGCGCCACCCAAACTGACAAACCCTTCTGCGATCTTGAACTTTTCGGCCTCCACGAACGGCAGCTTAGACTCAGCCGCAAAGTCCTGGGTGATCGAGTTCGCACCGATGTTGATACTTCGAGCGTAGAATTTTCCCTTCTCAAAGAAGAAGACGTTGCTCGTCTTAGCTCCGATATCCAACAGCATCGAGCATCCTTCAACATCACTGTAGTTGAACCGGAACGCATTGCAGATCGCTGCGGGCGATGCGTCGACCAAGTTAATCCTGAGGCCCGAGGCTTGAGCTGTTCTGAACATCCCCTCGACAACATCGGCCTTGACAGCCACGAGCAGCACCTCCAACTCACCGGAGGCGGAGCTCCCTAAAATTTGGTAATCCCAAACGACCTCCTCTAGGGGAAACGGAACGTTTTGCTGGGCCTCGTATTGAATGATCTGAGTGACCTTTGACGCATCAACTGGCGGCAGCTTGACGAACTTGCTGAAAACATGAAAGCCGGGCGTGCACACGTTGATCTGCTTAGCGGAGAACCCTCTCTCTGAGATCACGTCCTGCAATGCTTTGAGGAGCACCCGCTCACGCGCGGCGTCTTGAGCCCCTTGCAGGCCAAGCGCCTTGGTCCCGAATCGCTTCAGGAGGAGCACTCCCGCATCGCTTTGGGCGAACTCTGCAACCTTTAGGGTGCCGGCCCCTAAATCGAGGCTTAAGAATGACTTGGACTTTAACATCACTTACCTTTCTCGACAACAATTCCCAAATGCTCCCAGTGAACCTGAAAGCGAGAGGAGTCGAGAAAGTCGGGTTGGTGGATACTGAGAATACGGTGCATGGTCAAATATAAAAACCGACTTCGAACGTTTTTCTTCCCTCGCTGTCCGACCGTGTTCAACGACTCGATCGCACCCGATCCCAAAAGGGCCTGAACAGACGAGGGAGGCTATCACTCTCGAGGGCTCATGTTTCTCCAACCAAAATCGCACGCCAGAGGATCTCATAGCTATTTCGCCCCCGTTCCCATGAAAACAACGGGGATCGTTTTCAGCAATATTTTAAGATCCAACCAGATGGACCAGTTATCGATATACTCCAGATCCAATCTGACCCACTCTTTGAAATTCTTCACTTCGTTCCTGCCACTGATCTGCCACAAGCAAGTCAACCCAGGACGCACACTCAATCGCCTACGGTGTGCTAGGTCGTCGAAACGGAGCACTTCATCGACGGGTAGAGGCCGGGGCCCTACTAGGCTCATTTCCCCGCGTAACACGTTCAGCAACTGCGGGAGCTCGTCGATGCTGTACTTCCGGAAAAATCTCCCTAAAGGCGTGATTCGAGGGTCGTTTGTTACTTTGAACACCGGTCCGTCCATCTCGTTCAGCGCCATCAACTCTGCCTTGAGCTGCTCCGCATTGCTCACCATGGTCCGAAACTTAAGCATCGTGAAGGGCTTTCCGCTTAACCCGCTGCGAAGCTGCTTAAAAAAGATCGGGCCTGGCGATGTCAATCGAACAAGCAAAGCACAGATGGCCAACAAAGGACTCAGAACCAGTAAAAGGGTGAATGCTCCCAAGAAATCAATGGCGTGTTTGGCGATGGCTTGCCATGAAATCTCCGGTGTCGACCGAAACACAAGCATCGGGCGGCCGTAAAAATCATCGACCGTCGTCCGCGAGACCTGGGTCTTAAAAAAGTCAGCCATCAGCCAGACCTCCACCCCCTCAAGCTCACAGGCCTGGATTGCTTTCTCGATCTGACCAAAATAAGTGTTCCTAGCCCCGATCACCACACCATTGGCTGAATGGAGGTGAACGAGGTGAACCAGATGATCGAGGGAGGACGTGTTCAGGTCCACCTCCGCGAGCACTTCAACACCATCGGAATACCGAGTCTGTAGTTCACGGCGCAATTCGTTCGTATCCGCAGGGGTGCCAGCCAAGACCAATCGCTTGCGTAAAGCAGAAAAGCCAGAGCTCGCTCGTAGCCAATAGCGGAATACCCATTCTTTAGCATAAACGATACCAAAGCTCAGAAACCCGAACAAAATAATAACCGATCTCGCGTAGGCTTGCTCGCGAACCAAAAAGAGTAACACAACCAACGTGATCGTAGCCAGAACGCAGGCCCTGAGCAGAGGAAGGACAGTCTGCTTGGTAGCCAGAGCCCCTGGCTTAGAATAAAAACCCTGGGTCTCAAGAAGTGGAGGCCCCAAAAAGAACGTGATGACGAACAACCACACGTACTGATCGAAGGGCGGGATTTCTCTCGATCCACCAAACACCTCAAAACCCAACGAGGACCGTACCCGGTGCGCAAGCCAGAGGCTCAATGCAAACAATCCTGCATCGATCACTTTATGAACTTGAGTACGAATCTGATGTTGCCGTCGGAGCACAACGAATTCCTCTACCTCAAACCTTGATGCACGGGAAGCCCGTTGTTTTGACTTAACCGTCGGATGAGAGTTGGAACTGCGGCACAGCTTTCGTCAGAAAGCCCGACATTCGGTCGAAGGTCGCATCCTCTTGCCCAGGGTAACAGGGAGAGAAGCATGTCACATAGCTCCACCGTTGGAGTACACCCGAGGTCAACAACTCCCGCGCCATCATCCACATTCTATCCCCGTGACGTGCTGTCTGAAGCCCCTCAGCCACAAACCAATACAGAAATATTCCACGGACCGTTATCGACGTTCCAGCGGCGTCGCGTACCTGTTTGGTGGTAGTCAGCTTCATGACGGACATCGCTTTCCCCGATCGGTTCGGGATCGGCAGAGTTACCTCCTCCGTTCGATCGATCGTAAACCCCTGGCCTGTCAAGCAGAACTGCGGTTGATGAATACTGGTTCGATCGGTGCCCATCATCACCACAGAGAGATCCATGTAGGTCTGATTGGAAAAATAACGAGTCCGAGCGATGGATGTGTCCTTGGGCAGCACGCCGAGCTCGTCCGAGGTCGGCTGAAGCATCTCCGCACGAAATCCTTCAACCTGGGTTGGAAGCTGAATCTGCATGCGCAGAGGGTCCGGCGAGGCAACCGCCCGAACCCCAGGTTTCCCGAGTCGCTGCGAGCTTCTGAGGTGGGCCAAGAACGCCGCCCCCGCCAGCATGACACAAAGGTTAACCGCCAAGAGCTTCCCCATCGTCGCATTCATATTAGTCAGTATCGCGCTTCACGCCTGTCACAGTACCTGGTTTAGGAGACCGGGGAGACCGTTGCCCGTGATTTGGATCCCGATGTCGTTTCGTTCGTGGGCGGATCCTCCAGGAATCGACTCAAGATCACCATGACTCCAATCGCAAACACGAAGGTGACGAAGCCCAACTTCGTTTCGACGGTTTGGCCCGCTTCCTGCCCAAAGGCCTCGGCAGCAACGATGACCCCCATGATCCTCAAGACGTTCCCCGCAACGGCCAAGGGCACCGCCAGAACCACCATCAACCCCCGCTTCCACAAGGTGCGAAAGGTGACCGCACCATAAATCGTCGACAGTACCAAAAGGGAGATGAGGCTCCGTATACCGCTGCAGGCGGCTGCGACATCGTATCTAAACTTGTGGTAGGCGTCGAAGATCTGGGAACCATCCCGATGAACATCGATCCCTAAGACCGTCTGGCTTAGGCCCACCGCGATTTTGCTGACCAGAATTCGCAGGGGTAGTGTCACGTTGTCAGCCAAGGAGCCCAGCGGGACGCAAAAGCCAAATAGAACGAACGGAAAGAGAATCGCCCTCATGACAGCGAGCCCCCACACCTGTCCCACAATCCCGTAGAGTCCTACAAAGAATCCGACGATGGACAGCCGGGGTTGTTGAATGACATATCCGACTCCATGAACCAGAAGCCCGAGAACCACAATGAGGAGTGGAGCCCAGCTGCTGACAGGCCGAATCTTGGCCAGTTCCTCGCGCTTCAACCACAGCAGGGCAATAACCACGAAAGGGATCAGGTTGCCGTGACCGTCTTCAGAATTCGCAACATTGTAGGAATTGTACATCCAAGCTAGGAGCGAAGGGGTGTCGACATAACCGAACGTTGAGTTCCCTAGGAACGAGAATAGACAACCCCACGAGAGGACGAGCACCCCAAAGAGGGCCTTGGACGGGATCACCCCCCAGACCTGACGAAGCTCATCCATGAGTCCATCCGGCTTGGGCGCGGATACATCTGCTTTCATTTCCGTTTCCATATGTGGAGTTGGCTAAGGGCGCACGCTAAATGATACTGGCTTGGTTGTCCAACATGCTGCGGAGATTATGCTGAAAACGATGCGGACGGCCAATGGATGCTCGCAAGCACGAAGTCAGACCTCGTGATAAACGATCGTCCCGCACTTCCAGGAAGCGCACCAAGAGGTGCTGACCTTTTTTCTGCTTCCTTCAATGAGGATGATCCTTGCCTGCGCCCTCGGGCGGGGAGGTCTGAGGAGTTCCTAACACAATCCCGTAGGCGGTTAGCAGATTTTTGACGGATCGATCCCAAGACAGAAGCCCGTGCAATCGGGCGAGCCCTAGCTCTCCCATCCTCCGCCGAAGGCTTGGATCGTCAATGAGCCTCAAGATCGCATCACCCAGCGCCTTGGGACTGTTATCCGAAACATAATGCGCCGCCTCACCCGCGGAGGCCCGGCCTTCGTGTAAATCGAAGAGCACTTGTGCTTTCCCGAAAGCCATGTATTCAAGAACCTTGTTCATGGTGCAGTGGTGGTTATAGGGATTGATGGGATCGCACGACACCCCCAAATCCATCGTCTTCAGGGCTCGAAAGAGGTACTCGTTGGAGACCCGTCCAGGAAGCTGAACGAAATCCTGAAGCCCAAGCTCATCCCGAAGTGCCACAAGCCGATCATACTCGGGACCCGTCCCCATGAGAAGAAATCCGATGTCGGTCCGCCCCCGGACATTGACGATATGCGCCGCGGCTCGCACCAAGTAGTCAACCCCGTCGGCATCGCCCATGACGCCGACATAACCAACGAGGTAACGACGTCCTCGAAGAAGTGACTTGTCGGGAGGAAACGAATCGGCAGCGACCTTCGGAGCCGTGCGGACCTCCACGACACGCTGTGGGGTATGCCCTCCCCTCTCGATGGCGATGCGCCTCACCGACTGATTGGTTGCGAGCACGACATCCGCGCAGGCATAGGTGCAGCGTTCCGCGAGGCGCACTAGCCAGTAGAGTGGTCCACGCCCCCCAAACTTGGCCTCAAACATCTCCGGCCAAAGATCGTGCACATCGTAGACCACCTTTACGCCGAGAAGTTTAAACGGGAGTGCCACCAAGAAGAGAATGTCGGGCGGGTTGCAGAGGTGAATCACCTTGAAGCGATGCTTCCACCAAGCCTTCCAGCACAGAACAAACTCACCCAAGAGCGCCGAGGCGTATTCGCCCAGAAAGCCCACAAGACCGCCAGCCTCGCTGCTGATCCAGTGCCGGTAGATCTGGATCCCGTCGAGCACTTCGTCGGCCGCCGTGTAACCTCGCATCTTCGGGCACACGACGATCACCTCGTAGCCGGCGTCCCGGAGCGCACAACTTTCCTGCCAAACTCGTCGATCCAAGGGGACCGGCAAGTTCTCGACAACGATGAGTATGGTCTCTTTTTTCACAGTGTTCTTTTCAACCTAGGACGAGCGATGGCCTCACCCACTGTTTTCTAAAGATCCTCGTTATAAAAGCTTTTCGAATCGAATTTGATCTTGAGGGCTTGAATGCATAAGGCCTTGCTCTTGGTCATGTTTGATCATCAAGTCTGTTACAGACTCCCACGCAGCTCCGTGGTCGTCTCACGCGTTCATTCACGAACCCCAGCGTGCGGCATGTAAAACCGAGTCCAAGTTAGGGATCCAAGCCGTCCATCCCCGGTCAAGCGCAACTGAGGACCACGTGCGACAGAACGAAACCGAGGGCTACACACGCCGTCAAAAGACCCCGCGAAAGGATGGGAGATCCGATTTTCGGGAGGATTCACGACCTCAACCTGAATCCAGGCGTCGGACACAGCAATCTCCATAACCAGAGGGTTGCTGGGGCTTAATTGAATTCGAAATCTCGTTTCCCCGATGCGCGTGAGCGATGCACCGGGAGGAAACTGCCATCGGACCCTAAAACGCGCCTGTCCAGGCGGAGTGCCAGAGGCCGGCTGAAAGCAGTCCTCCACATGAATTCCCTCGTCGATCCATTGAATGCTCCGTTCCGATATCCCTTGGGAGAGGCCGACACGCGCCGATAATCCTCGCCCGCTGGAGAACGAGACCGAGGGCTTCGCATGATGGCACGCCCAAAGGAACGGCCCCAAACGGCGAGGATGAGGTTCATCAATCGAGACGGGACCGTTATGCGCGTCCCACGAGGAGAGGTGCTGGCGAAGTCGCTTATCCCCGTAATAAGCACCCGTGCCAGGGTCGATGACCCAGGGTTCCTGGTTGTACGTAATTGAGCAGTGGAGCGCATCCAAGTGTCCATGAGCAGCCGTTTGCAAATAGCCCAATGGCCCAACGTCCCATCGCAAAGACCAACGCCCCTGATCGCAGAGAGCTAAACCCGTGTCTTTGAACCAGGTCCATCCAGGGAAAGAGTCCGTCCGGGTTCGATCCTCAGCTGAGAAAGTCCAGGCCCGACCCACACCCGCCACCTCCCGAAGGGGTCTTGACCAGTAGTCGACCGCCGGAGCGGCCGTGCTTCCCTGGCTGAACCACAGCCACCACTGTGTAGGAACGTCCTGACCGGGCATCACAAGAGGGGTGACAAAAGCGCTGTCGGAATCCCCATAATCCCAACCGCCCGGCTTCCAAACCGAGCGAAAAAATTGCGCGGCAAGTTCGAGTCGCGCCCGCACCTCCTCGCTCGGGGGCACGCCTCGCTGCCCGAGAGTCGCGCAGACCTGCCAACAAAACTCCCAACTAAACAACTGATAGTTCAGGGCTTGTTCGCGGTTGCCGCCATCGGGAGCAAACTGGCAGAGCACTTCTGTCTCCCATAATGTCTTGAGAACCTCCAGCGGCACACAGAACTTGCTGAGCGCCGGCCACCGCGCGACGGCGAGGATCAACCCCGCCAACTCCCCGATCAGATGGTTGTTCGCCGACGAACCAAACGACCGACCATTCCAGGTCAGCCAGACGTGGGCAGGGAGCAGTCGCTCCCGGATGGATTCAAGTTTACCCGCGAGTACTTTCCCCTGATCTCCGCCCCGTGAAGCTATCCCGGAACACAGTTCATCAATCCAAACAAACTGCACCAAACGCATCCCAGATTCGAGAGCACTGGTCCAGTTCCAGCCCTTGAATGGCGGATTGTGATCGAGCCAATCTTCGATCCACTCTAGGCAGATCAAACTGAGGGAACTCTCCCGGTTGACGAACGCCGCTTGAGAGAGCGTAACAAGGTGGGTCCAACGGCTTAGCTCCCAAACCAGCTTGATGTCTGCGCCCCCCGGCAAGGCCCGATGGTTTAGGGTGTGGCTCGGACGGTCGGTGGCGAGATCGATCCCAACAAGGTAGTCCTTGTGCCAGCGAGGAGGGGTATCGACATGCAGCGGCACATGTCCGAAGGCGAGCCATCGACCGTCTAGGATCCGCTTCGATTCGATCTTGAGGGCCAGACACAGCTCGGGTGGCGCATTCTCGGGTCGGGGTAACGGGAGAGGATCGAACTTAGCTTCCAATCCGCCAGAGGCTCGGGCGAAGCCACGGAGGTTGGACTCAAAGGTACGCCGACCGAAAGCAAGGGCAGTCTTTTTGCGCAGATGACCGCATATTTCGGCCACGGTCATCGCTTTGAGACGATGATAATACCAACCCAGCTTTTCGAAATCAGACATGGATGCGCTGAGAGAAAATGTTCGCGTCATCCACCTAACCTGATCGAACCGCGATGAAGGATTTGGTGAAGCCTAACACGCGCTCACGAACGATCTTACAATCTGGATATAACTGGCACATCTCAGCGTAGGAAAGGAGACGCACCTCGGCGAGGAATGCATCGACCTCGGCTTGGCTCGGTTTCTTAACCAAGCCCCAAACCGAGAGGTAGCGCAGCAAATGGCGTTGGATGGACTTGGGCAAAAAGTGAACGAAGGGTGTCATGAGGTGCGGCTCCACCCAAAACCAACGCGCAGGAGTCTGAATCCAAAGCCGACGCCCGACGCGGCTGAGCTCCGCAGCAAATCGCTTCTGGTTTTCAAATGAGTGCAGGTGCTCGATCACCGAGTTCGAGAAGACGATATCGACAGATCGGTCCTCAAAAGGGAGCCTCATTCCATCGGCAACCACCATCGGATCCTTCGGAAACGCCGAAGCGATCTCGACCGGGAAAGTGAGGTTGGACAGGATAATCCTCCCCGGAAAACCTTTTCCTTCCCAAACCCATGGATACCCACCGACATCGAGCATTAAATCCTCGGGGCGAGGAGTCAGCAACGTGTTGAACTGTTTCAGCCGTTTACCCCGAAAATAAGGCAGGAACACCTTGTAAAGTGAGTGGATATCCATACCTGAGCCTGTCACCTGATCGACAACTGAACTGTGCTCCGGGTTTGGATCGCTTCAACCACGGCGAAGGTCAGGAGCATGCTGCGCCTCGACTGCCAATATGGAAGCGGGTGATCCGCTTCCCCGCGGAGGAAGGAGGCCCAAGCCAGCATCTGCTCGGCATGCCCTTTGGATTGAAACTTCTTAACGAGGCTCTGGTGGTGCCGATGCACCGTCATTTTCTGGAAGTTCTGGATCTCGGCGACCAAACCTTCCCCGGAAACCACCACGGTCTCCTTGGGATACGAAGGCTCGGCGTCGGCGGCATAAACCAGTTGGCCGCAAGAACCATCACGGAATCGGACCATAGCGGTGAAACTGTCGACGAAGGGCAATCGCCCTCCAACATCCCCTACCGTGAACGCGGTGACCTCGGTGGGATCCGAGTCGAAGAGGAAGCAGAAAAAATCCAGAAAGTGGCACGCTTCTCCGATCAGGCGACCACCACTCTCCCTGTAGTTCGCATACCAGTGCTGCGGATCGAGCTTGCCCGGATGCACGCGGTAAGATGCGGTTTTCGGGCCTGCCACCGACTGCAGCATGTGTCGCAGCTCGACCGACGCCGGTGCGAAGCGTCGGTTGAACCCAACTTGTAAGCTTCCGGATGTGGCGCTATGGGCCGCATCAATGCGATTGAGTTCTTCAAGCGTCAAGCAAAGGGGCTTTTCGACGAAGACATGCCGCTGAGTCTCGAGCGCACTCAAGATCATCGGGGCATGCAAATGATGCCTCGTGGCGATAAGCACAGCGTGTGAACTTGGGAAGCGCCAGACCTCCGCAGGATCTGTAAGCGCCTGGGCGAAACTGAACTTTTGTCGAACGTGATTCGCGCTCAGCGCGGTCTGGTTGACGACCGTCCCCATCTGAACGCGACCCTTAAGATGCGGCAGGAGCATGGTCCGAGCGAAGTTCCCGGCCCCTATGACGTCCAAAACCGCGACCGGTGACTGAATGCGTTGACCCTGGGAAGCCCGCTTCGCGCCCATCCCGGGTTGGTCAGCCGTGTTGTTCAGGGCAGCCTGAGGCTTCGCTTCCCTTTGATTATACTCTAAAACCACACCGACATCCGTGACCGCACCGAGCAACAGATCTCGATAGACTGTGGTTGAATCCCCAAACAGTACCCTTCGTGTGGTCAAAAGCTGGGGCCTCAACCGCCCTTCTAACATCAAATGGAGACAGGCCTCTAGATTTCTCTGCTCAGTCCACCGCACATAACCAATGGGGTAGTCATGACCTCCCCACTCATAAGATGGATCATACCGACCCGGGCCGTACGAGCGGGAGAATCGGACATCGAGTTCCTTCTCATAGAAGATCTTCCACGGAAGTTCGATCTTCGTAATTCCCACATCTACCAACCGACCCCGGTCCCGTAACGCATCCGCCGCTTGCTCGATCGGGGCGTTGCTCTGCGTCGCCGTGCAGATGATAGCGGCATCGACCCCAAATCCGTCCGTCCAGTCGCGGACGGATGCCGCGAGATCCTCCCGACCCAAGATGACAACCCGTTCCGCCCCCATGAGCAGAGCGAACGAACGTCGAGCCTCCGACAAATCGACCGCCATCACCCGACAGCCATTCGCCACGAGGATCTGCGTGACGAGCAACCCGACAAGCCCCTGTCCCATGACAAGCACGCGTTCCCCGATTTTGGGATCTGTCTGCCGAACCGCCTGAAGGGCGATCGCACATAAGGTCGAGTAGGCTGCGGCTTCGGACGCCACCCCCTCTGGAACCCGGGCTGCGAGCAGGTCGGGGATCGCGAGTATTTCGGCATGGAAAGCGCACTCCGCACCGGCGCAGGCCACTCGGTCCCCCACACGGAAGCGGGTGTTATCGGGATGCACCTGGATCACCACACCGGAGGCGCTGTAACCGAGGGGGGTGGGAGTCTCAAGTCGGTTACGAACTTTCTCCAACGCGTTCTTCCAACCGAGGTTTCGGGCCGTCTCAAGCACCTTCTTCACCTGATCGGGCCGAGCACGCGCTTTCTGAAGCAGGTTCATCTTCGCCTGTTCCACCTTCATCTTCTCCGTGCCAACACTAATCACCGAATGGGTCGTTTGAACCAGAATGCCCCCGGGAGGTGCCACCGGTGTGGAAACCTCCTGAAGCTCCAAACGTCCGTCTTGATATTGAGCGATTTGCTTCACGCGAGCTAATAGCTTCCAAAAAATGAGATGAGATCACAAGCCCTGTTGACGTCGATCTCCAGAATCCCCCCCCGACGTGCCACGATCAGGAGCCCTTAAGCTTCGAGACGATCCACTGGTGCTTGCCTCGCGCGGTGCGCTCCGTCTCCCTGACCTCCCGAAACGTCAAATCGAAATCATCCCCCAGCTTGCGCCGGATCCCCTGCTCGATCGCCGCAAGCCGACTGGAATGAAACTGGGGCCCTGCTACGAAACGAAACTCTGCCACCCCCGGGGTATCTTGATAAAACTGCACCGCATACAAAAAGTCGAATATTGAATCGTGCATGTTAAACGCAGTCAACGAGATACGACGCCCCGTTCGGCTGACCAAAAACTCCTGCTCCCGACCCGCGATCTCGACCGCTGCAGGCCAGGCGTACTCCCGACCGGCGTCCGGCGCCTCGGGCGCGAGACGGACGAAGTCCCCAGTGCGATACCGAATCAACGGCATCGCTCGGTTGTGGAAGGATGTGCCGATAACCTCTCGAAAACCTTCGGGATCCGGCGGCCCAAATTCGACGAATCCGTATTGAGGCCAGAAATAGAACCACTCACTCCGGTGCCCTTCACCCGCGAGGACCACGCGTTCGGAATGGCCATACCACCGATACACCCGACATCCGAACACACGTTCGAGGAGTCGCTTCTGAGGCAGTGTGAGCCGCTCGGACCCGCAGAGCAGAGCCTTGAGCGGCGTGCGCCAGGGTTGTCCGACTCGCTCCAGGTATTCCGCAAGCTGCAGCGCCGCCGATGGATAAGCATGCAGCAGTGCGGGACGGAAGCGTTCTACCTCGGCTAGGTATTCGGGCAAGCGGTCCTGAGTGAGGTGGTAAGAGGATAACATCATCCAGTCTCGTGTCGCGTCGTAGGACGCAATTCTCCCCCCCGCACGGGAATCCACCACGTGCCCACGAATGACGACGAGCCGATCCCCGGGTTCATAACCCGCTCGCTTCCACATGGCGTCTAGGAAGGCCTGCTCTTTGGGTCGACTCACCCCTCGCTCGAGATAAAATCCAACCGGCACCCCGGTCGATCCCCCCGTGGTGATGTACAGACGCTTCGAGTCCGGGACGTGCGTCGATGTCATGCGGTCTCGTGCGGAGATCACGTCCTGCTTCGTGAGGAATGGGCAGTGGGCGAGATCCTGAGGTGCATCCACCGAATCCGGATCAAACCCCGCTTCCTTAAACCGTTCGGAGTAAAAGGGACAAGTCGAGGCCGCGTGGGTGAGGACTCGGCGCAGCTCCTGCCGCTGATAGTCCCAAGCCTGCGCTGGAGTCCACCCCTCCCCGGATTGCGTCAGATCGACAAAACCTCGGTAACCGCTCCCGAGTCGAACGCGTTCGGGCAGCGAACGGTAAGCCAACCCCAGGCCACGCTTCAGAGCCACGGGCATTCGATCGTAGAGACCTAAAAGCGGGTAGAGCTTGTCCTCAAGGCTCATGGTGGGGACGGGCGGAAGATTTCTCGATGGCTCCGACCCATCCAAAATGGGGTCTAAAATGGAAGGGTTCGCGAATGCCCGACAATCCCCCACCCCAACCGGGTTGATTCGAGACGATCGTCACCGAATCAGGGGTGAATCCAACGAAGTCCAGAGCCTTGAGGTGAAACGCTCGCTCCAAGAGACGGATACGGTTCCAGTTAAAGCCCATCAGCTCCGCGGCAACGCAGTCGACGGCTAAAGGACTTGTACCGGCCAAGATCACACCACACGCCACAGGGTCCGGAGCCATGGGACCATTTCCTTCGCCGCCGATAATCCCGTCCACAACTGCAAGGTAACGGATTGGGCGGGCTCGCCTCACACCGGCCCCGTCGAAGAAGAACAGGCACTTGTTCAAATCCAGCACCATCCTCCAACAGGTGTCGTTACCATGCCAGTTTCCCGACCGCACAACGGTCTGTGTGTCACCAAAGAACAGGCGTCCCACCTTCTTCAGCGGTACGAGAAGCCGTGCCACCATTGGGCTGTTTTTGGCCCATCGTTTTGCCGTCCCCATCCAAGAACGTTCTAGACGCGACTTCACGGTCGCCGCCGGAAACTGGTCCCCCCCGGTTTCTGCCGTGCCCTCGGTATGGTGAGGGAGCCAATTCTTATTCGCATTAATGCCGACCAAATTCTTTAAGGCACACGTGAGACCCACCTTCTTATGGGTCTTGAGTTTGGGTAGGTTAATAAAAACATCCGCCTCCATAGGCGTTCGACAAAGGAGATACTCGTGTTTGATTCCTGCATGTCGCCGGTTGGTTTCGTCCATGTCGAAGGAGGCCCCATACAGGTTTCCCAACCCTCTGAAGCCCACAAACTCACTATCCTGGTTGAGGCTCACCTGAGTGCTTCCAAGCGGATCACCAGGCAGTGCTTGCTTGGAAACGGTGACCCCATCTAAGGCATTCCATTCCTCTGGACGGAGATCCATGATCGAGATTTTGAGCCCCGGAAAACGAGCTTCGAGCGAAAGGACCATTCGATCTAGATCACAATACCGTCTCAAGGCCGCGAAGGAGGAATCCGTCTGAGGGGCATCACAGATGATGATCGTTCCACTCCCAGCCAAGAACCCAGCCACCCAAGCAGCAACCGCTTCGATCACCAAGGGGTGCGTCACCACATGCTCCCATTGCCCGGGCCCGGGCCGACGCTCATCGTGTTCCTTGACCCAATTGGGTTTGAGCACCACACGATCTCCCGGGCGAATGAAGTCGGCCGGGAGATCGAGCGCTGCCAGAGTTCGGCGCACAAGGTCCTCTACGGCACCCGCATCAGCATATTCGGGACGTCCGCGGTAGACCGCGACACGGGGTGTTGGCTGGACGTAAGGCGACATGCAGTTTTTCTCGGGGCGATCCTAGCGCCCTATCCGATGTCCTACAACTTGAACCTCCAAGTTCCGACTCGTCGTGGGAAAACAAACGTTTAGCTAGGCCGGGGTCAACCCATTTCCCTCCACGGGCTCCCGCACGGGTTGGTGAATCTGGGCCTCGAAAAGGGAACCCACCATCTACTGGACGAGAGGAGTCCAAGCTTGCCCCGGTGCGAAGCGGATGGGTAGTTTGAGCACCCGCTGAACCCGAGCCAATCCGAGTGAACGAAAGTCACCCAAACCCATCCGGAGCCGATTCCCAATCCAGCGCCGGCCTAGAGTCCTTGATGATACGCGATGCGTTGAACGGGACTGTGATGCGGAGTTTAGTCCCGGTCTTGATCGCCTTGGGAGGACTGTATTTCGTGTTCAGCATCGCCCACGCCTTCGTGCTACCGCGCTCTCACCAGCGGGTCATGGTCCCCCTCGCACTGGTCTCGACGGCGATCGCTTGGGGGCTTGCGGCATGGCTTTCAAAACGCCCCAAAGACCCGCGCCACTCCAATGCCTTCGCTGCAATCGTCGCTTTTATTGTGTTTGTGAACAGCGTGGCACACCTCTACGTCAGCGGCGAACCGCGACAAACCACCAACATCATGCTCTTGATGACGGGAATGGGGTTCTTCTTCCTCTCGTGGGGATGGTGGAGCGTCTGCGTCATCGCAACATGGATCGCTTGGGGAGTGGTAGTCAGTTCAAACCCGTCCCACCCCGATTGGTCCCACTATGGTTTCGCGCTCTTCACTAGCACGTTTCTATCGCTCCTCGCCCACGAGATTCGTTGGCGAACATTCGCGGATCAAGCTCGGCTGCGTTGGGTCGATAAACGACGAGAGATTCAGCTACAGTCGGCAGCAGAGCGTGCCGAAGAAGCGAGTAGGAATCTGGCTGCAACCAACGCCGAACTGGGCGTGGCTATCGACCGAGCCAACGAACTGGCACTCAAAGCCCAAATGGCCAACGCGGCGAAAAGTGAGTTCCTAGCGAACATGAGTCACGAAATCCGGACGCCGCTCAATGGGATTCTCGGCATGGCCCAGCTCGTGCACGATGCGGAAATCTCCGCAGAGGTGCGGGACTACGTCGAGACGATGAGGGTAAGTGGTGAAAACCTTCTGACCATCGTGAACGAGGTCCTCGACTTCTCCAAGGTAGAAGCCGGAAAAATGGGCATGGAGATGGTGGCACTCTCGCCCGAAAGCTTGCTCCTGGAATGTTGCTCGGTCGTGGCACTTAAGGCGTCTGAAAAGAACCTCGACCTCATTCTGAGGATCGATCCCCAAGCTCCAAGACAGATGCTTGGGGACGCAGTGCGACTCAGGCAGGTCATCCTGAACCTGCTCGGGAACGCCGTGAAATTCACCTCCCAAGGACGAGTGGTCTTGGGGCTTCGCGTTGAGTCGCCCCAGCCGGGTCCAACCCAGCTTGTGATTGAGGTGTGCGACACGGGGATTGGGATCGCCGCCTCAGCCCAGCGAAAGATCTTTGAGCCCTTTGCGCAGGCCGATAACTCCATGACGCGGAGGTTCGGGGGGACGGGGTTGGGGTTGGCGATTTCCAAGCGGATGGTGGAGCTGATGGGAGGGACCATGGGCCTGGAAAGTGAATTAGGACGCGGGTCTCGATTCTGGTTCTCGCTTCCGCTCGATAAAGTTCGGCAAGGCGAAGAAGCGCTCGGCCTCGTAGCCCCGGATCTGGTGGGCGTAGAGGCGTGGGTGGCAATCCCCGAGGAATGCTTGTTCGAATCCATAGAGGCGGGGTTGCGACACACCCGTATCACTCTCCACCGATTCCTGACGGAGTCGGAGATAACCCAAAAACTGCGGACCACACGCTCTTCAAGAGAATCCGCACCAATCCTCATCATTGAATCCATCCGTTGTACGCCCCTCCTTGAGGAGGTGGTGAACCAGTTCGACGCCGATGCCTCGTCCTCGCCGTTTCCAATCCTTCTCCTCGCTCGCCCAGGCGAAAAGATCTCCGCGTCGGCTACCAGCCTAAAGCGTCGGGCTTGCACCGGACTCCTGACACTGCCGATAGGACCACGACAGGTCGTGGAAACGTTGATGGCCCTGCGAATTGGATACGGAACCTCATTCATGGCTAAGCCGGGAGTTCCGAGTCTCGCAATGGCTCAGTCGCAATCCGCACCGGAGCTCAGCCGGCACGATGGCAGCCCGTTGCGTATCCTCCTCGCCGAGGATAATCCGGTCAACGTGAAGCTCACAGTGGCCCAGCTCTCCAAGATGGGTTGCCTGGTCGAAGTGGTCGGCAACGGCCGCGAAGCGGTGGACGCGGTGCGCAACCGAGAGTTCGACGCGGTGTTGATGGATTGCCAGATGCCAATTATGGATGGCTATCTGGCCACCGAGACCATCAGGGCTTATGAGGGATCCCTTCAACATGGCTCCCACCCACCGAAATACAGTTATCTCATCGCTTTGACGGCGAATGCGCTGCCTGGGGATCGAGAACGGTGTCTAAGCTCGGGAATGGATGACTATCTCAGTAAACCCGCACGGGTCGGCGCAATTAAAGAGGCTCTGCTGAAGGCTAAGCGGTGGTCGGAATCAAGATCCGCGCTCAGCTCCCCCCCTTCCATCCTGCCCGTGAACCGTCATCCGCGCCTCCTGTAGGTCGTGTGCCCCCACACGGCGTCGCCTCCCTCCCTCCGACTGATGGACCCTGAGCGCGAGGTTCCAGCCTCAAGTCAATCTACTCGGTTCAAAGGTTGAGCAAGGATCCTCAGAATTTAGGGGTTCTCGACTGGGCCTCGGGCTCCCCCCCGAGTCGACCCCAGCTCCACGAACCGAGGCACAGCACAGAAGGCCCAGGGAATCCAGAGCTGGACGTGGCTACGCGATACCGTTTATGAATGAACTTCTAATATGTCGAAGCCGTCACATGCGTTGGTTGGGATCATCATGGGAAGCCAGTCGGATTGGGAGACCATGCGCCACGCCGCAGAGCATCTCACAAGCCTGAATGTCCCCTTCGAAACCCGCGTCGTCTCCGCTCATCGGACGCCGGATCTGCTCTTCGAATACGCAAAGTCAGCGCACTCGCGCGGCCTGGAAGTGATCATCGCCGGCGCAGGAGGCGCCGCTCATCTCCCCGGAATGACCGCGTCCCAAACGTGCCTCCCGGTCTTGGGAGTTCCTGTCGAGTCCAAAGCCCTGCATGGGATGGACTCGTTGCTTTCGATCGCTCAGATGCCCGCAGGTATTCCCGTCGGAACGTTGGCCATCGGGAGGGCGGGCGCGGTCAATGCAGCCCTGTTGGCTGCGTCGATCCTTGGACTCAAATACCCCGAGATTCAAGCTGAATATGGGAGCTTTCGCGCGCAACAGACCCGGAAAGTGCTAGAAAATCCTGTTCCCCAATGATCAGGCGTTGCCAAACGATGAAGTGGAGCATGAATCCATGATCAATACTCACCTTATCTTGCCCGGGGCAACCGTCGGAATCCTGGGAAGCGGTCAGCTCGGACGCATGCTCGCCTTAGAGGCCCGTGCCCTCGGTTATCGTGTCCATGTCTTTTCGCCCGAACCAGATTCACCTACGGCGGCCGTCGCCGATCGGGAGTTCATCGGCGACTACGCCGACGAAACGGCAGTCCGTGAGTTCGCGAAGACCGTCGATGTGGTCACGTTCGAGTTCGAGAACATCCCGGTTGAGGCGACGTCAGCAGCCGCTGAATGCACACTCGTGAGGCCGGATGGCAAGGTGCTTCACATCACCCAAAATCGACTCCGGGAGAAAGGGTTCATACTCAGCAAAGGGCTTCCCGTCACCCCTTTCCGTGAGGTACGGTCCCTAGAGGCCCTCCATGCCGCCACCGAAGACCTGGGCCTACCGGGGGTTTTAAAAACAGCGGACTTCGGCTACGACGGGAAGGGGCAGGTGAAAATCACATCCCGCGATCAACTGAGCCAAGCGTGGCACAGGATGAATGGACTGACCGCGATCTACGAAAAGTTTGTTTCCTTTGAAAAGGAACTGTCGGTGGTAGCGGCGCGCTCCGCAAACGGGGACTTCGTGGCCTACCCCGTTTTTGAGAACACCCATTCGCACCACATCCTCGATGTTACTTTGTGTCCTGCACGGATCTCCCCCAAGCAGTCGGAGGTCGCAACCGAGCTCGCCCGCCAGTTGCTCGAAAGTTTAGAGGTGGTCGGGGTGTTGACGGTTGAGCTCTTCCTGAGCCACGAAGGCTCGCTGCTAATTAACGAACTGGCCCCCAGGGTGCATAACTCAGGACACCTAACCATCGACGCGTGCGTCACCAGCCAATTCGAGCAGCAGATCAGAGCAGTATGTGGGTTACCTTTAGGGGAGACCTCCCTGTTCCAACCCGCAGCGATGGTGAACCTCCTCGGTGACGTGTGGGGTAACGGAGAACCTTCCTGGGCTCAAGCCCTCAAGGATCCCCGAGTGAAATTGCACTTATATGGCAAGCGCCACCCTCGCCCGGGACGCAAAATGGGACACATGACCGCCGCTGCACCCACACAAGCCGAAGCAACCCAGGCGGTCGTGGCAGCAAAACGACGGCTCAGTGAACCGCGCAGCGGAATTTGAGAACGCAACTTCCTTGAGAATACACTTGCCCAGGCAGGGTCAGTTGTTACAGTGCGCGGCGTCGAACGAGATCATCCCATCCATTAGGGTGGGGTTTTTTCTTTCAACGCGGTAGGTAACCCGCCGCGTTTCTCAACACCCTACGATCCAACTCGCCCTGCTTGAGCTTGAAACTCTTTAGCGGAAATTCGAACCCGGCTCTTGCCGCGGCCATCGCTCGATCCATCGGAATGGAACTCGGAAAGTGCACGGTGAGTTCCTTCCCCGACGGCGAAACGTTCGTCAAGATCGAGGAGAACGTCCGGGGAACGGATGTCTTTGTGGTCCAGTCGACAAGCCCACCCACGAATCAAAGCTTGATGGAGCTCTTCATCATGATCGATGCGTTGCGACGGGCCAGCGCGACCCGCATCACGGCCGTCATGCCTTTCTACGGTTACGCCCGGCAAGATCGTAAGGACCAACCGCGAGTGCCTATCACCGCCAAACTGATCGCTAATTTGCTGGTCGCTGCGGGCGCGCACCGCGTCCTGACGATGGATCTCCACGCCCAACAGATCCAAGGGTTTTTCGATATCCCGGTCGACCACCTCTACGCAGCACCGGTTCTCTATTCTTACATCCAAGCTAAGAAGTTACCGAACCTCGTCGTGGTCAGCCCCGATGTGGGCGGGCTCAAGATGGCGCATACTTACAGCCAAATCCTTGGGGCTGGACTGGCGATCGTGGCCAAGCAGCGCAAGAGCGCCACCGAAGTCGATACGATCACGGTCATCGGGGAAATCACGGGTAAGACTGTCCTGCTGGTGGATGACATTACCGAAACGGCAGGCACGCTATGCACGGCAGCGGCCATGATGAAAAAGATGGGAGCAGAGCAAATCTTCGCCTGTGTCTCTCATGCGATCCTGAATGAGCTAGCCATCGATCGTCTAAAGAAATCTGCTATTGACGAACTAATCACGACTGATAGTGTTCTCCGCCCTGCATTCGAAGGGGTCAAAATTACGACCGTTTCGGTTGCTGGATTGTTAGGTGAAGCGATCAAGCGAATTCATACAAATTCGTCAGTCACATCACTGTTTGAGTATAAGGTCGCCCAGCCTGCTTAAAGGGACGAGGGCGGCTAATAGGTTATTTTTGTAAAATGAAATCAGTATCGTTGAAAGCCTTTCCGCGAACTCTCTCACGCCGCGGCGGCAGCAAAAAACTCCGGGCCCAAGAACGCATTCCTGCGGTGATTTATGGGCGTCTGAATGCTCCCCAAAATCTTGAGGTTCTCTCCAAGGATCTTGACGAACTGATCCACCACTCGGCTTCCGAGAACGTGCTGGTCGATCTCGCGGTCGAGAATGACAGCAGCCCTAAACGCCTCGCCTTGGTCCAAGAAGTCCAACACCACGCCCTCAGCGGTAAGGTGTTACATGTTGATTTTCACGAAGTTTCCGAGACCGAACGTGTGACGATCACTGTGCCCGTCGAAGCTCGCGGCGAAGCCGCTGGGGTAAAGACCGGAGGTGGCGTTCTAGAACACGTTTTGTTTAAACTACGCGTCCGCGCTCTTCCCAAAGATCTCCCCACGTTGATTGAAGTCGACGTCTCGAACTTGCAGATCGGTCAATCGATTCATCTCGGTGACATCCCTGTCCCAGCAGGTGTTGAGCTTTTGGGGGATAAGTCGATGTCGGTCTTTGCAGTCGCCGAGCCTCTAACGGAAGCTGCGGAAGCGGCAGCCGCGGCGGCAGCGACTCCGGGTGAGCCCGAGATGATCAAGGAAAAGAAGGACGAGGATAAGAAGGCTCCTGCTGGAGACAAGAAGCCGGCGGCCGATAAGAAGAAGTAACACCTTGGCTTCACGGAGAAGCCGAGCGGAGGGGCAGGACCCAGGCTAGGGCATGGAGAACGCTTTCCTCGTAGTGGGATTGGGTAATCCCGGAAGAGAGTATCAAAGGACCCGACATAATGCCGGGTTCCTGTTGTTAGAAGGTTGGGCGAATGACGTTCGGGTCTCCTGGACGCACGACTTAAAGTTTGAGGCTCACCTTGCTGACTTTCAGTGGTCTGGGCGGAGATTGATCCTGTGCCGCCCAACCACTTTTATGAATTTAAGTGGGCGAGCTGTGGTTCGGGTTGCGAACTACCTCAAAATTCCCACCGAAAGAATGGTGGTGGTGGTAGATGATGCGGATTTGGTCCTGGGGCGTCTGCGAATGAAGCCTAACGGGAGTAGTGGAGGTCATCATGGCCTCGACTCCATCCAGCAGCACTTGCATACCACAGATTATGTCCGGTTGCGCTTGGGCATCGGTCGGGATGACCCGGGTGTCAGGCAAATCACTGGACATGTATTAGGCGAATTTTCGAATGCCGAGTGGATGGTGTTCGAGAAAGTAATCGATCGAGCTCGGTGTCAGATCGAATGTTGGCTCGAGCATGGCATAGAAAAGGCCATGAACACGTTTAACGGCTCTGTAGCGACAGCGGCGAAAGACTAATTGGAATGAAACGGTACGAAGGCTTATTTATCCTGAACATCGCGGGCAAAGAAGATGGTGTCAAAGAGACCATCGACAAAGTCTCCGAAGAGATCGCCGCATCGGGTGGCAAAATCGAAACCGTCCAAAAGATGGACAAGCGCCCCTTTGCGAGGGTTTCTTCGAAAAAGATCTCCTCGGGTTTCTACGTCAACGTGATTTTCCAAACCAAGCGAAGCGCTCTCAGCCAGCTCAAGAAGCGCTTTTCAGTCAACGAAGACGTCCATCGTGTCATCTTCGTTGAATCGCCCGTCCTACCGGTCTCCAAAGTCAAGTAGTTGATCCCATGCCGAGTTTCAACAAGGTAATCTTGATCGGGAATCTCACTCGAGATCCCGAGCTTCGCTATACCCAATCGGGCGTCGCGATCGCAAAGATTGGCTTGGCGATTAACCGAACTTGGCGCACGGAATCGGGTGAGATGAGGGAGGAAGTCACGTTTGTCGATGTCGAAGCCTTTCGTAAGCAGGCTGAGACGATCTGTCAGTATGTGAAAAAGGGACGTGCCCTGATGGTCGAGGGACGGCTAAAACTGGATCAATGGGACGACAAGCAAACCGGACAGAAGCGAAGTCGCCTGGGTGTGGTGCTAGACAGTTTCCAGTTCCTCGACTCCGGCTCTCGGGGCGGAGATGACACTGGCTCGGGCTATTCTGCCCCAGCGGCTCGATCACGCCCCGCAGCCCAGTCGTCCACGCCTCCCCCAGCTCCCGCACACAGCGAGCCCGAATCGGACATGCCCCCCCAAGAAGATGATGATGTTCCCTTCTAAATGGAGGGATACCAGTTTAAGTTTATCAAAGATTTTTAGGTGATTTATGCCCAAAACTGAAGTGATTCTTGTAAAAAATGTCGTTGGCCTCGGTGGTGAGTCCGACCAAGTTAAGGTTGCCGCTGGTTACGCCAGAAATTTCCTCCTGCCTCAGGGGTTCGCAATACCGGTGACCGCAGCCAACAAAAAACGCCTTGAGTCCCTCCAGCGTCAGCGAGCCGAACGTGAAGCTCATGAGCTCAATGCAATGAATGAGCTTTCCAAGAGCCTCGCGAAATTGGTCTTGGTTCTCGCCGTGAAGACGGGTGAGGACGGCAAGATGTTCGGCTCGGTTACTTCCGGCAGCATTGCTGACGAACTCAAACACCAATTCGACGTCCACATCGATAAAAAGAAGATTCACCTGGAACGCCCAATCCGCGGTCTTGGAGATCATGAAGTCGAACTCCGACTCCACTCCGAGGTGCACGCTACGCTCAAGGTGCGAATCAACAGCACAACTCCCCCTCCTGAGGCAGCCGCCGCCGAGGCCGAATCCCCTAAAGATTCCAACCGGGGCGATGGTCGCAAAGACCGTGGCTTCCGATCACGCCCTGATCGCAAGTCTTAATCCATTTCGCCGCAACACTCAAGGTTGCGAGCATCGACAGCGCCCCGCCTCCAAGGTGTGGGCGCTTTTTCTTTGCCAGACTCCCACCGTCCCCCACCAGATCTGAGGGAAGTTCAGTGGAAGTTGAGCCCCGTCCCCCCCAAACGTTGCCGACATGGTTAAGGTGAACCACCCGGAGTGACTTCATACCACGGACATCGTCGGAACGCGCACCGTTCCTGGATTCAGGACAAAGCCTGGTCCCAGTCCTTCCAAACCGGCTCGTAACCAAGCCTCCGGATAACTCCAGCAATCTCAGCAGCAGATCGCTCGTCAGCGATGTTAAACTGTCCTGTGGCACGAGTAGTGGCCTCCCCCACCCACTCACTGGCACCGTCTACAGCCACCACCCTTCCTCGTGTAGTCAGATGCACGTTCTCTTTCCCTGCGCCCGTGTAACCACCCGGCTCGGTATGGCTCCCCGCACTCATCAGTGTAATCCCTAGGGGAATCAGTCCTTCACGAATTTTCGCGGGTTCGCGAGTCGATAGCACCAAGCCCACATCGGGAAGAAACAATCGGAAGCAAGCAACCAATCTTACAAGGTCCCGATCGGAGAGCCGCGTTAGGGGCTGGAACTCCCCTGCGCAGGGCCGAAGCCGAGGTAACGAAATGGTCACTTGCGCTTTCCAGCAATGCTTGAGCAGGTGTGACGCATGGGCTGCGACACTCAAGGCCTCCCTCCTCCAGTCACTCAACCCGTAGAGTGCTCCGATCCCCAACCGCCGAAAACCAGCAGCATAAGCTCTCTCCGGTGTGTCCAGTCGCCAGTTGAAATCTCGCTTGGGTCCAGCCGTGTGCATCTGCTCGTAAATGGAGGCGTCGTACGTCTCCTGATATACCACCAACCCCTCCGCGCCGGCATCAACTAGGGGGACATAGTCCACCGTCTCCATCGGTCCCACCTCCAAGGATAACCCAGGAATCCTCGGTTTAAGGATCGCGACGCAGTCTCTAAGGTAGCCGTTGGAGACGAACTTTGGATGTTCCCCGGCCACCAAGAGAACATTCCTGAACCCACTACCAGCGAGTGATTCCGCTTCTTGTAATACGTCCGGCAGACTGAGCGTGACGCGGAGGATCGCGTTGTCTCGTGAAAAACCACAGTATCGACAGTTATTGATGCACTCGTTTGATAAATACAGGGGGGCAAACAACCTAATGACGCGGCCAAAACGCCGACGGGTCAAGGCCTGTGACTGAGCGCACAGCGTTTCCAAATAACCTTCGGCCGCTGGAGACAGCATGATCGCAAAATCCGCCAATGATCGTAGACCGTTCCGAAGCACTCGGTCGACGTCCCCTTCGGATGCCCCTGCGCAAAGGGCAAGCAGCGGCTCCATCGACAGCGAGTGGAATACCTCAGAAAAGCTCATGAAACAAGTAGGTTAGGCCAAGGAGCAGAGGGGGTTGGGGACGAGACGACAAAGCGCGCGCGTGGCTCTTGCGAGAGGTCTAAGTCGGGCCATCGGTAGTTCAAAGGTTAAACCACCTTCTCCAGGCAGTGGGTCAGGTAGGGAAGCAACTGCTTCTTCCGCGAGACCACCCCTTCGAGTTGATAGATACCCTGCTCTACCTCTGGGTAATCGATATGCTCCAGAAACTCCTTTGCGCCGCTCACGACGAGCATGGAGGTCTGAAGCACGACATCGGTCACCAAGAGGGCCGAAAAATAGTAGGCGTTTGTGTTCCGATAAAGCTCCAAGGCATCGAGAATTTCGCGCTTTCGGCGGTCAAAGTGTTCGAACCCGATCTCCTCAATCTGGGCAACGCTGAACGTTCGGGTTCCCTCGACATACTCCTTACAATCGGTGGTAATCGCTTGCGGACAGGGCTTCGACATGAGAACCGACCCGGACTCAAACAAACGCTCCGTGAAGGCTGTCGCCGTCACCCCAGCAAGGGCTTCCAAACGTTTAAGGATCTCAGCGTCCTTGTCTGTGCTGGTCGGCGAATGCAGATTCAACGTGTCCGAAACCAACCCAGCCAAGAGAAGCCCGGCGATCGGTCGTGGCATCTCAACCTGGTATCGAAAGAAAAAGTCAGCGACGATCGTACTCGTAGATCCAACCGGTTCGTTGCGGAACAGAATCGGCTGCTGGGTCGTCAACGCGCCAATTCGATGGTGATCGACAATTTCGATGATGTCCACCTGATCGGCCCCGGTGACCGCTTGAGAAAGTTCATTATGGTCCACCAGAATCAGCTGACGCTCGACTTTCTTCAAGAAGTCAGACTTCGAGAGCACTCCGACGATCCGACCCATTTCATCCAAGACGGGGAAAGCCTGATACTGCACCGAGGCGGCGGTGCGTTTCGCAGCGGACAAGGCGTCGTCGCGCTGGAAACTCATAAACTGGGCATCCAACAATCGCGACACGGAGATGGCGGTCCGGCAGAGCATCGCGGTGGTCGCCGAATCATGGGGTGAAAGCACGATCCCAACCTCATGGGCCTTCGCAGCGCTGAGGACCTCAGGGTCAACCGGAAGTCCTCCCGTAATCACAATCACCCGCACCCGCCGCTGAATCGCCAACATCTGGATGTCAACCCGATCACCCACGACCACGACGAGCCTTTCCCGAGGATAGTCCTGGAGCCGACGCGCGAAGGAATCGAGTTTCATCGCGCCGATCATCAGCAAGAGATCCTCCTCTCGATCCGGGTCCGTGGCAAACAGCATGCTCCCCTTCAGAGTGCGGGAAATGTTCCGAATGGACGCCATAATCCTCCTCGACTCAATCGGCCGAGCCGAGTTCGGAAAGAAAAACTTGCTGGCTTTAAATACCGACACCAACCCCTGACATCGTCCGTCAGCTCCAACCACAGGAAGCACCCGGATGTTCGTCTCATCCATCATTGTGAGCGCATCACCTGCTGACGTGCCGGGAGGCACGCTGACCACGGTGCTATTCATGACGTCCTTCACACGCGGTGAGACATCCGCGACGAAAGCCGGGGCAGGCACCCCGAAATACTTCAGCACAAAATCGATACGGTCATTCGTGTCGCCGCACCGTGCCGCCACCGTGCCGGGGAAGCCGGTGCGCCGCTTAAACTCGGCATAACCGACCGCAGAACAAATGGCGTCGGTATCGGGATTTCGGTGGCCTATAACGAGGATCTCGCTCATGAATCAATTCTTAGCCAAGGCTAGACGCAACCCCTAGGAGGAGCAAGCATGGCGGGGAAATATTCCTGAGCCAGGACCGGAGAAGGACGGTTGTTTGGCGATTTTCCTAGCTCCTCGATAGAAAATTCCTGTTAATCAACCCGTGCCAACGGTTGTCATTGCAGTGGCTAATCAAAAGGGAGGTGTGGGCAAAACCACGACCAGCGTAAACCTCGCTGCCTGCCTCGCCGCACTGGGGCGTCGGATACTCCTCGTCGACATGGACTCCCAAGCCAACGCCACCAGCGGGCTCGGTATCGAGAAGCTGGAGGGGGCCAGCGCCTACCGTCCGCTCCTCGGCGAAGGCTCGCTTCTGGACAAGGTCAAGGCCACCGCGTTTCCAAATCTGTCCCTCATCCCAAGCGAAGTCGACCTGTGTGGAGCCGAGATCGAGCTGAGCCAGCTCGAGAATCACCTCTATCGGCTCCGGATGGCGCTTGAGCCCGTGCTGAAATCCGACCGCTTCGAGATCATTTTGATCGATTGCCCCCCATCGCTGGGCATCGTGACCCTCAATTCGTTCACGGCAGCCGATTGGCTGATCGTTCCCCTCCAATGCGAATATTACGCGCTGGAAGGGATTGCGATGATCCACCGTGTTCTAAACCAAGTCCGAGACTCCGGGACCAATGAAAACCTGGATCTATTGGGGGTCGTGATGACCATGTTTGATGGACGAACCCGCCTCTCCCAACAGGTCCTAGGGGAGGTCCGCCAGCACTTTGGTCCAAAAGTGTTCGACACCGTGATCCCCCGCACGACCCGACTTGCCGAAGCGCCAAGCTTCGGAAAGCCAATCATTCACTACGACAAATACAGCGCGGGTGCTGCGGCCTACGAAGTGCTTGCCGATGAAGTCCTAAAGCGCCTCGATCAGCCGGTGAAAAAATGAGGATGAACTGGCCGTCGCATCGCGTCGGGTTGAACCGTTAAGCGGCTGAGTCGCCAACAAGCAATTTCCCAAAAGAATTTCAGGGCCGTCCCTTGACTTTTGGGGGTGCATTGGGCTTATTCAGAGCCATCTGCCAGAACCTTCGGCCCCTTTTTTACCCGGAGGAGGTCGATCAAAAACGGCGATTCATGGAAGAAGTGCTTTTGGTATCAGGGATGATCCTGGGCTGGTCCTTTATGTTCGACTCCGCAGGTGGTGAAGGCTCACGCCGGAGAGGGGCAAGTAATCCATCCCAGGCAGACTTCGCTCACCTCCTACCCCTGGATCCATCCAAGGTCCACGCCCCCCCAATCGAAGGGCCGTTCGGAACTAATTTCTCGGCAAACTGAGCGAAATTTTGGCCTGCGGACAGGCTAGAAGAAGATTGCTAGTCTTCACCGAATGAAGACAATGGTCGGCATCTTCCATGTCCCGTTCCAAGACCAAACAAGGAATGTGGGTGGCTGCCCTAATCGCCTCTACGCTCACGGCGGCATTGACCCTGGTTGCCTGCTTTTCGCGTCTGGGCGATGCCCTAGACCTGCTTAGCTTCGATCTTCCCTTTGCGTTTCATCAAGATAAACGCCCGCTCGACGTTGCTGTCGTTCACATGGACGACCTGTCCTACCACGACCTCAAGCAATCATTCTCGCAACCCTGGGACAGGCATCTGCATGCTCGACTGGTCGATATACTGACGGCCGAAGGGGCCAAGGCCATCGTCTTTGATATCCTTTTCGACGGGCCGCAGCCGGAAAACCCGGGAGCCGATGAAACGTTCGCGAAGGCCATCCAAGCTTCCGGTCGTGTCGTGTTGGGGGCAGACTATCTTCAAGAGGAACCAATTCCGGGACAAGAGACGACCAAAGTGAATTTGCCATTCTTGCCCCTTCGAACGGCCGCGCGCTCGTGGGGCAATGTAAAACTCGGCTATGACCCTGACCTCGCGGTGCGTCGACATTTTCCTAACCTCGCAAACATCGCAACCGTCGGCACGCTTCCGAGCCTCGCATGGTCAGCCGCCTCGTTAGCGGAGGCTCCGGTGACGCGAGGGTCCCAGGATGCCGAGGCTCGAAAGTGGATGAACTATCAGGGCCCCACGGGCACGGTGCCCGGAATCAGCTATCACCAAGTCTTGTTGCCTGGTGGGGTTCCCAAAGGCTTTTTCCGAGACAAGCTGGTTTTCATAGGAAGCAAACTGGCGGCGGACTTCAGTGGCCGCGGCGGGGACGCGTTCGCAACACCCTACACCCGATGGGGAGCAGGTCTGTCCTCGGGCGTCGAGATCCACGCGGTCGCGACGCAGAACCTGTTGCGAGCGGATTGGTTGAGACGCCCACCCTTCCCTGTTGAACTGACGTTGCTATTGCTTACAGCCGTGGGTCTGGGTTCAGGGTTTGTCGCGTTGCGACCGCTTCCTGCTCTTTTCACGAGCCTAGCCGTTCTGTTGACAGTGACCGTGATAGCGTGCGGGCTCGTCTGGTGGACCCGGTGGTGGTTCGGGTGGATTACCATCTTGGCTCTGCAACTACCTGTCGCCCTCGGAGCCTCCTGGGTCAGAAGCTTCTTCCGCTGGAGTGTGGAACGAAGCACCCTGATCTCGTCCCTCGAGATCCACCTACCTCCAGGCCGGGTCACGGAAATCCTAAACCAACCCGATCTGCTTCGTCCCGGAGCCTCCAAACGCACCGTCACGATTCTGTTCACCGACATCAGCAATTACTCGGCGATCGCAGAAAGCCTCGTGCTTGAAGACTTAGTAAAAACCGTGAACGACTACTTCGAGATGGCGCTCGGAGCCATTCATGATAACGACGGGACCATTATCAAACTCATCGGGGACGCCATTTTTGCTGTGTGGCACGCCCCCCAAGATCAACCTAACCATCAACAACTAGCCTGCCAATCGGCGCTGCGCTTACGTGATCAACTCTTGCGCTTCGAATCCGGTGCGCACTGCTTGCCGATGCACACTCGCGCCGGCCTCCACACGGGTGAAGCTCTAGTGGGAAACTTTGGGAGCAGTAAACGCTTCGATTATACCGCCATGGGTGAAAGCGTGAACTTGGCGTCCCGCCTCGAAGGCCTGAACAAGCATCTGGGTACCGACATCCTAGCCTCACGTGAGTTTCAACAGGCGATTCAAGGGCGGTTCGTCGATCGACCTCTCGGACACTTCCGGCTTAAGGGCATGGGAAAAGCGGTTCAGGTGCATGAGATCATTGGCGAGGAATCGTGCCGATCCGAGACTCAAGCCTGGAGAGATCGATTCGAGTCCGGATTGCGAAAATTCAAACGTCGCGAGTTCCCGGCCGCTGAGGCCGAATTCAATGGCGTGCTCCAACTCAGACCCAAAGACGGCCCTTCCAAGTTTTATCTCGCACAGATTCGTAAGCACACCCTCAGTCCCCCCGATGAAAATTGGACGGGAGAAGTGGACATGGATGAGAAATAATCAGTGGACCTTCCCGGCGAACAGTCCTTCCGAATGCACACGCATCGGGCACCGCATGTTTCGAAGGCAGCCGATGAGGTTCGATGCGCACGTTCTAGCCCTGGTCCGACAAATCAGGCTCATCCGTCGCATCTGGACAACCACTCAAGCGATCGTGGCTTTCACTCTCGTGCACCTGGGCCTAATTGGCCAATCCACACCAGGCTCCAGCTCCCCCACCGCAACCAACACGGGCAGCGTGCTCACAGTTCAAGGGATCGTCGAGATCGCTCGTGCCGGAACCACCAATTGGATCTCGGCTCGGGTCGATGAAAGCCTCCAAACCGGTGACAGGGTACGCACAGGTGACGCCAGCCGCGTAACCCTCCGTTTACCGAACCAAGTCGTCATCCGCCTCACCGACCATTCAGCTATCGAAATCCGTGGCCCCGAAGCGCCGGGTGGCAAGACCTTGCTTCGAATGAACTCCGGTGGAGCCTACTTCTTCGGTCGTGGAAAACCTGGAGCGATCGAGATCCGAACCCCGATGGCATCCGGTGCAATTCGCGGAACCGAGTTCTTGCTCAACGTCGATTCGCTTGGAGCCGCCGAGTTCGTGCTGCTCGAAGGAGCAATGGATGTCGAACGAGAGTCCGATCGCGTCACCCTGCAGCCTGGAGAACTCGCCCGCGTCGAGCCTAGCTTACCGATCCGCAAAACGGCGGCGCTTCATGTCGATCAAATGATCCAATGGGCGCTCTACTATCCAGCGGTGGTCTATGAACAGGAACTGGCGCTCACGGATGAGGAGCGATCGTTCCTGGGGTCTTCCTTGACCGCCTACCGCGCCGGCAACCTCATCGAAGCACGCCGCACGCTGCCTCCAGTATCCAAGGCGACCGAGTCTACCGGTTTGCGACTCTACCGGGCAACGATCCTTCTGAGTTGCGGTGCCGTGGAGAGCACGAAAACCTTGCTGTCCGCCCTGTCCAACGAAACGACCACTCCGCTGAAAGCGCCCACGGAGGCACTCTCGCTCTTGCTCGGCGTCGTAAACCGGACAGCGCTCGCCCCGTCTTCCTCTCCTCAGACCTACACCAATTCCGCTTCCTGGTGGTTGGCGGAATCCTATCGATTGCAGGCCGTCGCTCATCTGGATGCTGCGCGTGCGGCCGCACGCACAGCGGCAGCGCTCTCCCAAAGCTTCGGGCTCGCCCATGCGCGTGTCGCAGAACTCGAGTTTAGCATGGGTCAGACGGCACGTGCCCAGGACGCGCTGGACACCGCTCTTGCCCACTCGCCCGAGAACGTCCAAGCCTGGACCCTCCGTGGGTTCGTACTGTCAGCCGCGAATAAACGGGCTCTGGCGTTAGAGAGCTTCCGCCGAGCCATTCAGCTCGATGGAACGTTCGCAAATGCCTGGCTTGGGTTGGGACTCTGCCGAATCCGCGAGGGAAATGCCGACGCAGGCCTCGAAGCCCTTCAGAATGCCGCCGCGCTCGAACCCGACCGCTCCGTCCTCCGAAGCTACCTCGGCAAGGCGTTTGACGCACGCCACGATCCGGCCCACGCGCTCGCCGAGTTAGAGCAAGCAGCTCGCTTGGATCCCAAAGACCCGACCAGCTTTCTCTACCGAGCGATCGTTCTGTTCCGTAACCATTCCGTAAACGAATCCATAGAGGACCTGGAACGATCCATCGCCCTGAATGACAACCGGCGTATCTATCGCTCAGGGTTGCTGCTCGAGCAGGACAAAGCGGTTCGCGGGGCAAACCTCGCTGGCATTTACGAGGCCAACCGAATGCCCAAGGTGGGGCAAATCGAAGCATCACGCGCGGTTACCTATGACTACGCGAACCCTTCCGCCCATCGATTTCTCGCGGATAGTTACAACAGCCTCCGAGATCCGACGCGTTTCAACCTGCGCTACGAGACCGAATGGTTCAATGAATCCCTGCTGGCTGATCTGCTTGCGCCCGCAGGAGCCGGCGGCCTTTCCCAACAAGTGAGCCAGAACGAATACTCGCGCATGTTCGAAGTGGATCGGTTCGGCTTTGACTCCGCAACCACGGTGCGAAGCGATCGGCGCTTCCTACAAAACGCCTCCCAATTCGGTCAGTTCGGAGGTACGAGCTACTCCCTGGATCTGGAATATCAATACAACGAAGGGAATCGCCCGAATAACGAACTGTCCCGTATCGAATGGTATTCCCGACTCAAACAAGCCCTCTCCCCCTCCGATTCCGTTTTTTTCCTCACCAAATTTCAGGACTATCACGCAGGGGATCAGTATCAATACTACAACCCATCACAGCCGCGAACTCAGTTTTCTTACGATGAGTTTCAGTCGCCGTATGTGGTGGCGGGTTACCATCACGAATGGGCTCCTGGCATCCACACCCTCGCCTTGGCCGGCCACTTCCAAAGCGATCAACACTTCATGGATCAAGCCGTCGGTTTACCGGTCCTGAGCCGCGATACCGCAGGTCAAATATCGAGGGTTCGCAACGCCGGGTTTGATTTTGATCACCAGTCTCAGTTCACCTTCTCCACCCTCGAGTTAAACCAGATCGCCCAGCTCCACAAAACCACTCTCGTCCTCGGCGCTCGCTCGCAAGATGGCGAGATGGAGAATCACGATGAGCTCCGCGTGACCGCTGGGTCCGCGTTCGCGCCGCTGTTCCGTGATCCTGCGGTTTCCGATCGGATCGTACAGGACTTCAAACGCGTCGCTGGCTACGGTTACGTGACCCAGGAACTCCTGGACAATTTGTTTCTCACCGCAGGTTTGACTTACGATTCTCTTCGCTATCCCTCGAACCATCGCTCGCCTCCAGTCTCCGCAAAGGAGCTCGAACAGGAGCGACTCAACCCCAAAGCGGGCGTCGTCTGGATCCTCAACGACACCGTAAGCTTCCGAGGCATGTACAGCGAGTTCCTGGGCGGCGTCAGCTTCGATGAAAGCTACCGACTCGAACCCGTCCAGCTCGCGGGCTTCGGCCAAGCGTATCGCACCATTATTCCCGAATCGGTGGTCGGATCCGTTTCCGGCCCCCGATACCATGCCAGCGGAGCGGGGGTTGATTTCAAGTTGCCGACCCATACCTATCTCGGGGCTGAGATCGAATGGCTCTCCTCTGAGGTTCAAAGTTCTAGTGGTGCCTTTGAACTTCCGCTCCCGATCCGAACGGTCGAACTGGTACGTCACCTGGATTACGCAGAGCAAAACGTGAGCGTTTACTCACGCCAACTGCTCGGACGCGAGTGGTCCCTCGGTGCCTCCTACACGCTCCACCGTTCCGATCTCACCTCGACGATTTCCGACCTCGCCGAGTCAATCCGAGGCTCTCTGAACACCGATCAACGAGCCACCTTGCACCAGATATCGACAGGCGCTTTGTACAACCATCACTCGGGCTGGTTCGCGCGGCTCGATTCGAATTGGTTCCTCCAAAGCAATCGCGGCTACTCCCCAGACATCCCAGGCGATACGTTCAACCAAGTGGACGCAACGCTCGGTTTTCGACTCCCGCGCCAAAGAGGCTCCATCTCGATCTCGGTGCTCAACCTGGGCGACACAGACTACCGACTCAACCCGCTCAACGCCCTGACCGAACTCCCCCGCGAACGGGTGGTCATGGGCCAACTGCGCCTTCGCTTCTGATAGGGACAAGGACCGATCGAACCGCAGAACCAGACTCCGACGATCACCTCACCCGACCTCCTCTGTGCATTCCTTGCCTCCCCGCCTCAGACTTCTTCGAAAATGGCTGCCACCCCTCCTCGGGATCAGCCTCATCCTCTCGATCGGACTCCTCTGGCGCGGACCGACCAAACGGAACGAGGCGCCCCCGAGACGTCCTGACACCCGCAGCGACTCGCCCCCGCTCGCGCATGCTCCCGAGTCCACCCTCCCCCAGGATTCAACCGCCCCCGATCCGTTGAAACCCACAGGGGAAGGGCTCGCGCGACTTGTCAACGATCTGCGCCGAACGGCTTCTCCTGAAGCCTCACGCAATGTGCTCCTGCGCATGCAGGCCTTGCTCAATTCCGTCCCCACCGAAACCGTCTCGCGTGTCATTCGGGAGTTTTTGTCCTCCGGAAGCGATTGTCCCACACACCAAGGGTTTGTTGTAGGTCCCCGAGGCCAACTGCTCGAAGCGCCCACGCTGCGCACTTTCCTGCTCGATCATCTGGAATCGATCGATAGGCAAGCGGCGGCCCAACTGGGACGGGAGATTTTACGAAATCCAGGCTCACCCGATGAATGGGCACTGGCCCTCCGAAGCGTGGCGAAATCGGATGCCTCGGCCCAGTCTCGTGCCTTTCTGGAAGACCGACTGCACCTCCTCTTGTCCTACGAACCCTGGCAGCGTCAACCCCAAGTCAGCTACCTCGAAGCCTTCGATGTCGCGGTCCATCTCGGAGGGAACGCCCTCATGCCAGACCTCACTCGGCTCATCCGGATGACGAACAACCCTGCGGTGGCGCACGCCGCGTTCCTAGCCACCGATCGACTCATTCAATCCAACCCTACCCCGATCCTCCGAAGCCTGCTGTCCGATGTCGAAACGTTGAAAGGGAGAGAATCGACACGGGCTGCCTTGTTCGCAAGAGCCGATCTCTCAAGCCTCGACCATCGCCAAATCATCGAGAGCTACCTGCTCCATCCAGCCATTGATGAATCCGAACTCGACGCATTCGCGGACGTGTTCCCGAACGAGAACAACATGGTCAGTCAGAACCTGCTCACGAATACTCGAAACCGCGACGGCGCAGCCATCCATGCCCGAGACGTGCAGTCGCTCCAGGTGATTAGATCCTGGCTCAAAGACCCACGATTTCAGCGAATCACTCCGATACTCCAAGCGATCCAATCGCGCCTCGAATCGTTCCTGCCCCCGTAAGGTCCTTAGCCGTAACAATTCAGAAGAGTTTTAACGCCCAGGACGCGCTGAATTACCGAGGCCCGGTGCGGCCCCTACTCTGCGGTCCGACCCGGGCATCAGGGCGCTCTGAGCTTATTGGCGGGACGTGTACGAGTTGCACTGCTCATCGACTGATCGTTCCAGAAGGCGGAAGCCGAGGGAGCACTCGGAAACGATAAAATCCGTTCCGCTTGAGATCCAACGGCAACGCCACAGACTTCGGGGTTCCCTCGCCGCTCACCACCGTGCCCACCGAACGCCACTCGGAGCCAATCAACTGATCCGACCCTTCGATCAAGAAGTCCGCGCCCGCGAGCATGGGCAGCACCAGATTGATTCCCGTCTCGCCACGCCGTTCAATTCCCGCACGCAACCCTCCGCGCTGCACTCCCATCCAAAGAGCCCCGCTTCCGCTCTGCCACGGGACCACTCGATAATCCACCGACACCTCACGAGCGGTCGGTTTATCCAAGAACTCAATCACCCCGACCGCAGGGGTCCGAGCTTGGAAGACTCGGAACCGTAGGAGGAACAAGGCCTGCTTTTCACTCAAGGCCTGCCCCACCCCATCGGGATCATCCCACGAGAACGAAATCCGTCCTATGGCCGTATTTCCCAAGTTAAAGTTCCCCTCACCCACGCCCACCAACTCAGCCGGTAACACCTTGACGAATTCCAGGATTGAGGGATCCCAACCCATCGAAAACTGCACGCTCGTAACCGACTTGAAGTCCGTCGCAGTCACCGGGACATCAACCTCCAGCCCCGAGGTCAAAGGAACCTCCAGCTCAGGAAGCCTGAATAGGGGAGCTTTGCTCGCGGTTGCCCCAGATCGTCCAAGATCCAAGAGCCCCAACCCCTGAGGCGTCGGACCTGGCACGGTCCAGCTTCCGTTGACGTCGCCCATACGAACGGCCGTGAAGTCTTGCTGCACCAGATCGGCGTTGATCGCCGCATAAACACGACGCCCCTCCGCATCCCACGGTGTTTTAATGTCAGCGAAGGTTTGGTTCGACCTTACAAACCGCCACAAGCCGCTGGGCAGGTTGTTAGTAACCCCGAGGATCATTCGCCGCATGTGGGTGAGATCAAGCGTGCTCACACTGGCCGAATTATTCGCATCCGCCGCCAACTGTTTGTAGGCGGAATCCAATGGAGCGATGCCCAAGATCTGCCGGCGAATGAAGGTAATATCCAACGTGCTCACGCCTTGGATCGCCGGGTTCTCAAAGAGTTTGGTTGGGGTCACCGTGTAGTTTCCGGGAGCGGCAACTGTGAACGAATAGTTGCCATCCGTACCAGTCGTTACGGTCTGCGCCGCGTCACCACTCAAAGTCACCTCGACTCCGGGAACTCGGATGCCCGAATTGTAATACGACACCGTACCGCTGATCGTCCGCGTCGTCGATGTGACTGAACTCACAACAAAGGTTCGCTCCACGGGCGCCGCTTGCGCAAACTCGTCATTCCCATCTTGTTTGGCACGGACCGTCACCGTACCCGCCGCGGTCACAGTCAACATCTCCCCGGAGATTGTCGCAGGACCCGTGACAACCTCGTAGACCATCGGCAACCCCGAACTCGCGGTCGCAACCAAACGCAGAGGTCCCACGCCCAAGGTCTGGTTCGCAATCGATGGAAAATTCAGTGTCTGGGTGCGCTTATAGCGGACCACGAGGTCGTTGGTCGTGCCCGCCACGCCCTGGATCATCATTTTCGCGGGCGTGACAAACCCAGTTGCAGCCTTGAACTCCAGTTCATAACCGAAGGTCAAGACGTCCATGAGTTTGGGCGAAGTGGTGAAGTAGTCGGGATTCCCGTTCACCACCCTCCATCCCGCTCCTGCGTCGACCGCTTCGGTCGGAACCAGCGTCACTTGGATGGACCCGATTTCGTCCGGAATCTCTTCAAACGGGGCAGGAGGCTTGGGGACCCCGCCCCCGGTCGCGTTCGTGCCGTAACGCCCCGACAACTCGGCTGCGGTGATCATCTTGACGATCTTGTGGTCGAGCGCGCGGAGGTAGATTCGATCGGCGTCCGAGGCGACAAAGATCGCCGCGGGATAGAATTTTCCGCTGTAGAGCACACTGAGGGGACCGCCGCTATTGCCTGGATAAGACAGCAACTCGCTCGAGCTGTATAGATGTCCTTCCGTAAGTCCTCCGACCTTCGTCAACCGTACTCTTCGCTGGGGTGTTTCGTGGATCTTTCCTTGATCCAAGCTGGGGATGCCGTCGATCGGATAGCCCGTGATGACCTTATCCTCCGTCCCGCTGAGCCATTCATTCGGACTGTTGGTCGAAGCCAGATAACCGCTGTAACCACCGCGGCCCGCTGGTTCGGTGAAGAACATGGCAGCCGCATCCAGGTTTTGTGACAGAGGGGTGGATGAAAAGTTGACACCATCGTTGGTTCTCTGCGCCGCATAGCCCGCGTATAGATTCCACCCCCGAGGGGTTTGCGGCCGGGGTTCGTAAACCCCGCGCTGTCGCTGGAAATGCCAGCGCACACGTTTCGCGGGTCCGAGTGTCCTCGAATCCAACAGGACGTGCCCCGCCGTGAGCACCACATGCTCGTTCACAACAAATCCCGTTCCCAATTCGCCATCCCCACGACTGATCTCCCCCACGTACTTGTAATTCAAGTCGGTAGTGGCTGTGACCGCCGGCTTGGTCCGAACCGAATTTGCCGGAGGAGCCGGCGCGTAAGCCACGGTATAGGTCTGTGGCGCGATGACCTTGACCTCGACGTTCATATTACCCGGAGTGAGCAAACCGTCCACGGGCTTCAATTGAACCGTATAAACACCCGCATTCAGCCCCACCAATGTCGTTCCGCTCGGTCGGTAAGCGGAGTCGGGTTCCTCCTCGAATTTCCATCCGCCTAGAGCCGTTCCCGAAAGTTCGATCTTCAGGTCACCAACTCGGGAGGTCGACGTGGGGATGTAGTAAGCCGTGTAGTTCGTGGCCAGGTTGTTGGTCAGCGTGACCGACATCGGCAGCGGGTGTGCATACCCGTTGACGGGCTTGAACTCGATTTCATAATCCCCAGCAGGCATGCCTTCGCTGATTGCCATGTTCGTGCTCCATTGTCGCTGTCCCACGAAACGCCAAAGCCCGGCCACCCCCGGTGGCTTCAATTCCATCTGGAGCCGCCCGGTGTGCTCTGGCTCCGGCCCCGGTTCTACAAATACCGTCGAGACCAAGTCTGAGTCATTATCCAGGATAGTGATCGTTGCCTTCGGCACCCCCGCAACCGTGGAGGGGTTGGCAGCCGAGATTTCCAACTCAAAAAACTCGTCCCCCTCAAAGACTTCATCCGGGTTGATGCTGATACTGAGGAGCTTCGAGGTCTCACCGCTCGCAAAAGTCAAACTGCTGACCTGAGAGGTGTAATCCCCGGCAGGTGAAGGACCGAGCTTGGCCGTTGCGTCAATGAGGGTCACGTTCACTGTGGCCTCCTTGCTGACGTTCTTCCGGACTGTGACCAACACGAAACCCGCCCCCTCCCCCACGGAATAGGTCGGTTGATCCAGACTGAAGATGGCCTCCACGCCCAAAACCACCACGTTCACTGCCAGTCCAGGAGTCTGAACACCACTCACCGGATCCGTGATCCGATAAACAAAGTCCACCAAACCGTAGAAGCTCGGAACTGGGGTGTAAACGAGTCGGTTGCCATCCACAACCACCGTGCCACTCGCGGGCTGTCGCTCAATCGTATAAACCAATCCCGCCACGTTCGAGGCGCAAGGAGTGATCGTCACCGGCTGTCCTTGGTCCACCCGCACCTCAGCTGCAGGCGGTAGCCCCACAGTAAACGCCCGATCCACACTCTGCGCCGGAGCGACACTCGGGCTACCCGCCTGACTCGCTCGCACGGTTACCGTCCCCACCCCTGTCAAATACATTACGTCATTCGTGAGTCGAGCCGGGCCCGACACCAACGAAAAACCCACCGGCAATCCCGCACTGGAAGTCGCACTCAGAGCAAAAGGTGAGTTCGTGAGGTTACGATTGGCTAGCGGCGCGAACGTGATCGTCTGCGGTGGCAGGTCACTGACCGTTAACACCGCCACAGCGCTCGTCGCCCGCCCCACCGAGTTCGCCACCACTACCGTGTAGTCCGTCGTCCCACGCATTGCACTCGTCGCCGTCAGCGCGTAGGTCGCTGCATTTGCACCCGCAAGATCCACTCCGTTGGTCCGCCACTGATAGCTCAAGGGAGCCGATCCGCTTGCCACCACCGAAAACTCCGCACCGGCCCCGACCACCACCGTGCGGGCCTGCGGCTGCCCTGTGATCACGGGAGGGTTGCTGATCCGAATCACCACCGGCGCGGAGGTGAAACTCGCCCCAGTGGCATCCGTCGCCTTCGCCGTCAGGCTGTGCAAGCCTTCCGCACTCGTGGACCACACAAAGTTGAAGGGACTCGCCACCGATTCGCCCAACTTGGTCGGCCCATCGAAGAACTCAACGCGTGTGGCTGCAAAATCCACAAGCCCAGCTTCAATTGGTATGCTCGCGGGCGCGGCAAACTCCGTGCCGGCTCCCGGGCTTCGAATGCTCACACCCTGGGTCTCGCTCACAAACACAGCCGTAAGCGTCTTCGAGGTATCCAGGGTCAGGTTCAAGGGGTTTTGCGTCCCCGTCACATCCCCGGTCCAACCCGAAAACACCCAACCCGGGTCCGGCCTCGGCGTGAGGGTGACCACCTGATTTGCCGCGTAGGATCCGATCTGCGACGGACTGCGCTCGACTGCCCCGGGGCCTTTGACAAACAGGGTCAACGAACGCCCCGAACCCGTCGTGCCGAAAAAGGCTACGTTGGTCTGAAACGCATTCGTAATCGTAAGCGCAAGCGGTAAATCAAGGACCTGATTGGTGCTCGTCAGCGTCGTCACCGTCCAACGCGAGAAAAACTTATCGACGGCCGGAACCGCGCTCACCCAGAGCCGCGATCCGTAGGCATAAAGCCCGCCCGCAGGGTTGTTCGTCACCACACCGCCCGTCCCGCTCACACGCGAAGCCACTTCCGTCCCAAACACCGCCTTCAGTTCCAGCGCACGGTCCACGCGCACGGAGGTTGTCGACCCCGTCCCGCTCGCCGCCCCTTCCCAACGCATAAACTGCCACCCCGCCGCCGGCTGAGCTGTGGCCTGCACCACGGTGTTGCTCGGATAGATTCCTCCGGGTGGATCGAAGAGCACCACGCCTCCCCCGGGAGTCGTGTTCGTGATCGCATAACTCGGCACAAAAACCAACTCCACCGGAGCCCCCAGCGGTCGCTCCTGATCGTAGAGCACCAAGGGGTCTCCATCATAAGCAATCGCCTGAATACTCGCCGAGGGTCGAACCCGGAAAGGGCCGGTATAACGCACGCTGCCCGAAGACAGATAGTCCGGTGCGGTGCCGTTGGTGGTGTAATAAATCACCCCACCCGGGTACGAGGTCCGGATCGTGACATCAGACTCCGCCTGCGTTAAAAACTCATGTCGAGAGGTCGCGGAAAACCTACCGTTCACTCGGACGACCGGCGTGCCAACAGGCAACTCCTCAACGGTCAGAATCTGGTTCGGAGCCACATCGTGCAACTCCGTCACCAACCCCGATGGCCACTCGACGCGCAGCGTCGTGATGTTCGTCGCATCACCCAGACCGAAGTAAGCCTCCAGGGGTCCAGAGATAGGATAACCACCGCCACTCGAGATCATTCGGTTCTGTGTCAGCTCGCGTCCCCCCCCTGTTGAAGTGAGCCATAGCCGAGCTCCGATACCAGCTCGGTTCGAGGCCCGCCCCACCGGACGAACCGTCAACCAACTGGCTCCGTTCCAGACGTTTGTTAGCAAAACCTCGCTCCGTCCATCCGTCCCTCTCCCACCCGAACCGAGCAGGTCCGGCAGACCATCGTGATTCAAGTCAGCAGCCATCTGGAAATTCCCAGACGCGATATCGATCTGGCCATCCAAGTTAAAGTCCGCTAAGGCCGTGCTTGTACCCTCCTGTTCATGAATCAGAGCAAACGTGCTATCGCCGTTATTTCGCCACATCCTCCCGAGTCCATCCCAACCGAAGCACCCGATGTCCTGATGCCCATCATTGTCGTAGTCGACCCACTGAGCTGTGAAAACCCGAGGGCCGGGGACAATGCGATGGTCGCTCACTTCACTGAACGTGAATCCCTTGGTGTTCCTGAGCAAACGCACGCGCGCATCTGGATCCTTTGACTCCACCGCCAGAACGTCGAGCCATCCATCGCCATTTAGGTCCCCCAAAGCGACGCTTCCAAATCCTCCAATGCCATCGACGAACAACACGCTCCGATCCGTAAATGTGCCATCACCGTTATTACGATAAATCCCGAGCGTGTTACGATCCGCGTAGGCCACCACCAAATCAACAAAACCATCGCGATCCAGATCGCCCCAAGCCGCAGAGTACGATCGGCGCTTGGAATCGGTGAGAAGCCCCAGTCCGGAGAGTCGCGTGAACACGCCCCCCCCCTCGTTACGGTAAAACCGACTCTCAGTTGGTCCTCCGTCAGAGCCTTGTGCAAACGGCAGGTAGAGGTCGAGATCCCCGTCGTTATCGGTGTCGGCAAAAGCGGGTATGTAGGGGGAGTCCCAAGGGTGTCCGGCAAAGAGCTCTGGAAACCCTTCATTTTTTACAAACCTCCCATTTCCCTGCCCGAAGAGCATAACACTGGGAGTGTCTCCGTTGTTGGGAAGAAACACGTCGTTTACTCCGTCCGCATTGAGGTCTGCAACCCCAAAACCCACCGTGGTTCCACCCGAGGAAGTCAGAGCTCCCCCATCAGCGGCCTCGAGTTGGGTTCGCCAAGTGATCAGAACGTGAGCCACCGAGCTTGTAAGGGAGGTGACGGAGTTGGAAACCCGCACCGTGTAGACTCCTGATTGGTTGGGCCGCACCGAACCTAGGATCAGACTGGGTTCGGTAGCACCCAAGATCGGAGTGCCATCATGATACCACTGGTAGGATAAGGGCCCCACTCCCGTCGCAGCCGCAGTGAGTGTGATCGTAGAGCCAGACGAGTTCGTCATGCCTTTTGGTTGCTGGGTGAGACTAAGCCATTCGGTGGTTTGGAGTGAATGAAGTGCTGCCACCTCAGCTTCGCTCAATGCCCTTCTCCACACCCCCACCTCATCCATGAAACCAACAAAATCGTTGGCTCGGTTCGAATAGAGTCGGGTGCCAAGATACAAATCCCCAGCCGCATCGGGGGCAACGTTGCCCAAGTTCGCGGTTCCAGCCGCTAAACCATTCCGATAGAATCGAGCCTCTCCTTTGGCCCGATCATAGGTGACGGTAACCAGTTGATCCTCGCCTTCAGTAAGCACTGCAGAGCTTTCTGCTGATGCTTGTGTTGGTTCCCCTAAGTTCAGCCAAAGCGACCTCCGAAGCCCTCCGACCAAATAGTTGGACTGAATGAAAAGGTGAAGTCGCCATCGCCCCGACTCGATGGGTGCCCACTCCGCAAGCGCCTGTGCGTCCAAAAGCGAATCGGGGCGGATCCACATGGAGATTGTAAAACCCGGACCCGTCCCAATGTTGATCGACTCCGAGGTCGGGACGCGAACGTCGTCACCGCGAGCCACGAACTGGATGCCTTGCCCCTGGACCCCGTCCATGAATCGGACTCCACCCTCGGGGATCGCGTGGTTTCCAAACCCAGTCAAATCCTGATAATTGCCTTCGAACCCCCACCGTGCAATCTGCTCGGCTCCGAGCCCCGTAGCCACATCGAGTCGCGCGAAAAGCTCCGCGATTCGGTTTCCGTCGCTCAACAGGACGGAATAGTCCCCAGCCTGCCCAATCGTCGCGCTCGGGAACGCGAGCACGCGATTTGTTTCACCCACAAGGTTACTTCCCTGAAATCGCCATTGATACGTAAACTGGTTCGTGCCCGGCAACACCTCAAACGCCCCGTGCGCGCCAGGCACCAACGCCAACAAAGAGCGTTTGAGTTTCACCGGAAGCTCCGTCAGCGTCAGATGTTGATTCACCGCCACGTTCGTCAGCGTCATCACCTGCCCGCTGGGCCATTCCACACGAAGAGTGGCCACCGTCGCTGCGTCGCCCAACCCAAAGTGGGCCACGGGCTCGCTCTGTCCAAAGTACCCCTCCCCCGCGATGATGTCGCGTCGTTGGGTCACAGGGTTTCCCCCAACAACCGAAGTCACACGGACTTTCGCCCCAATGGCATCGCGCCCGCCCTCGGCAGTCAGGCAGCGAACCCGCAACCAGTGGTTCGAGTTGCCCAAGCTCTTCAAAAGCAGATCGTTCCCTGACTGCCCCACATACAGATCAAGGAACCCGTCACGGTCAAAATCGACCCACGACACCGACCCAGCCCCACCAGCCCCACCACTCGTGTTCGCCCTTGTGGCGGTGCTAGCGCTGACGAGAGCGAACGTCCCGTCCCCACGGTTTCGCAGGAGCTTCGTAAAGTCAGTTCCGGTGAGGATGAGGTCGATGAAACCATCGTTGTCATAATCGCCCCAGGCCACACCACTGTACTCACCACCCGCCATTCCAAGAACCGAAGAAGCAAGTCGCGTGAAGCTACCCAGATCGTTCCGATACAGCACCGGCTCGCCACCATTGCCATTCATCACGATGACATCCAAATCGCCGTCGTTGTCGAAGTCCGCCCAGGCCACGGACTTCGTGAATGCGACATCGCTTGTGAGTGCGCCTGAACTCGCCTCCACGAAGGAGCCATCTCGCTGGTTGCGATAAAGACGGTTCGCTTGCCCAAAGTTCGCGATGAACAAGTCGGGCCAGCCGTCATCATCGTAGTCGGCCCAAGAGGAGCCGAATGTGGGAAACACTCCCGACGACACAGCGCCGCTGGCTAGCGCAAACAGCCCGTCGCCCTGGTTCCGAAACAGCATGTTGCCCGCGCCATAGTTGCTGACGAAGACATCCAGGAAACCGTCGCGATCGTAGTCGGCAACCGCTGCACTGTGGGAACTGGCGTAGGCTCCGGTGAAGGTCCCTGCATCGACCGATCGAAATTGGCCGTTGCCGAGGTTTTGGAAATACTGATTCGCGGTGCCCGCGCCACAACACCCTTGCACGTAAATGTCCGGTCGACCGTCATTATTGAAATCGGCCGCCACCGCGCCACGATAATAGCCCGGAGTTTGGTTCACGGGAGAGCCAGGGGCCACGCTAAAAGTGCCGTCCCGATTATTGTGGTAAAAGAGGTTGTTTGCCTTCGGTTGACCACCGAAGTTATTGCCATTGGCGATGACGAGGTCGGGCCAACCATCTTGATCGTAATCCACCCACGCCGCGCCAAACGCGCTTTGCCCATCGGTCACAACCGGACCCGAAGTCACACTCGTAAACCCGGTCTCGATCTCCACACGAGCGACCTGGCTCGTATCAGCCCCAGCCGTGTTGCTCACCCGAACCGAGTAATTCCCAGTCTGCCTCGGCTGCGCCCGCGTGAGAGTCAACGTCGGACCGGTAGCCTCGGGAATAGGCTGCCCGTTCAACAGCCATTGATACGAAAGCGGCTCCCCCCAACGGCACCAACGTGTAGGGAAACATCGCTCCCCGCATCCACCACGACGCTCGTCGGCTGCTCGAAAACGAACGGAGTAGAGCCACCGGGCATCCGACCGTCGACGCCATACCGGTAGACCGAGGCAATGTCGGCTGAACTAAGGGCTCGGTCATAAAG
>Ga0172373_10000774_pt1 | contig 52630 bp, 45 predicted proteins | sample Lak10m_2_FD_114546 | JGI IMG/M metagenome (GOLD analysis project Ga0172373, IMG submission 114546) | Freshwater microbial communities from Kabuno Bay, South-Kivu, Congo - kab_092012_10m | ecosystem: Environmental > Aquatic > Freshwater > Lake | place: Democratic Republic of the Congo... | reverse complement strand
TGCTCGCACGTGCGGGCGTCGCCGGCTGACACTGAGGGCCACGGCTCCGGCAGCGAGCCGATCCGTCACGATTCTGGAGACCGAGGGTCTAGTCGGGGGTTCGCCAGGTGGAGGGATCGCGACCGAGCTCGGCGTAGCGGCGCTCGATCCAGACCGGGACCTCCATCGGCTCGCCGTTGCGGATCGCCGACACCTGCTCGCCGTCCTCGGCCCAGATGTGGCAGGTGTTGACGTTCATCGCCATCGCCCGCATCCGCGCCTCGGGCGTGTTGAAGTCGGGGCCACCGACCGAGCCGGCCTGCCGTGCGGCCATGATCCGGAACGACCACATCGACTGGATCGCGACAGGCCCCATCGCCTGCAGCAGAGCGGTCGTGTGCGTGCAGCCGCGCGGGCCACCGAACAGCTCGCGCACCTTGTGCGTGTAGCCGCGTGCGATGGAGAGACCCACCAGGTTCTTGTAGTGGTCCTCGATGCGCGGGCAGGCGGCGTGCGGATGGGTCTCGAGGGCCACCTCGGCGTGCACGATCTCGAGGCTCGGCACGGCGATGTGGAGGTCGACGATCATGTGGTGGACCGTCAGCGGCTCGGGATCGTCGGGGATGTACAGGCCAGCCGGCTTCTGGTCGCGGATCGCGCCGCGCAGGAGGAGGGTGTCGTCGTCCTTGCGATAGGCGCGCACCACATAGGCGCGCTCGTGGACGAGATCGGCCTCGGGGTCGACACCGGCGGGGTGGGGGACGATGTCGTCGAAGAACTCGTGCATACGTCGGGCGACCCTATGTCAGGCGACGGTCAGACGGCCGAACTCGAGCGCCACCACCGCGGCCGCGTCGACCTCGGTGAGGATCCGCACGGCACGGCGTCGACCCCACGGACCCGACTCGAGTGAGTGGCGCAGCGAGGGCCAGGTCTTGCCACGGCCGACTCCGTGACCGGTGTCGACCCGGACGGGGTGCTCGACCCAGCGGTAGTGCTGGGGAGCGACGAGGTAGGTGATGCACGTGCTGTCGTGGACGTGGATCCCGTCGGGGCCACCGTGGGCGACGTGGAAGTCGCGGTAGTACGGGAGGATCCGTGCGGCGAAGGCGGCCCGAGCGTTGGCGGCAGTGTCGATCGCGGCGATCTGGGCCGAACTGACCTGCGTGCTCTCGGTGACGTCGAGGCCGCACATGACGATGTCGCAGTCGGCGCCGAACACGAGGTCGGCCGCCTCCGGGTCGTTGAGAATGTTGGCCTCGGCAGCGGGGGAGGCGTTTCCGGGCACGAACGCGTTGCCGCCCATCAGCACGATCCCGGCGACGAGTCGGGGGAGCTCGGGGTCGATCAGCATCGCCAGGGCGATGTTCGTGAGCGGTCCGACGGGGACGAGCGTGATCTCGCCCGGATGGGCACGCACGGTCTCGATGATGAAGTGCGCGGCGTCGAGTGCGTGCGGCGGTCGGCTCACCGGAGGGAGGTCGATGTCGGCGAGACCGTTGGCACCGTGGACGAAGTCGGCCGGCCCGCGGTAGTCCATCGCCAGTGGCTTGGCGGCGCCCTTGGCCACCGGGATGTCGGGGCGACCGGCGATGTCGAGAAGACGGATCGCGTTGTCGGTGCACGTGTCGACGTCGGCGTTGCCGAAGACGGTGGTCAGTCCGACCACCTCGAGTTCGGGCGAGGCGAGCGCGTAGAAGATGGCCATCGCGTCGTCGATGCCGGGGTCGGTGTCGATGATGATGCGGCGCGGCGACATGGGCTGGCGTTCGCCGGGTGTCAGGCCTGCTCGAGGGCTTCGAGCAGGGTGTTCCAGGCCAGAGTCGCGCACTTGATGCGGACGGGGAACTTCACCACGCCCTGCAGCGCCTCGAGGTCGCCGAGGGCGACGGACGTGTCGGGCTCGATCGGGTTGCCGTCGTCGTCGGGGATGCTCATCATTCCCTTGAAGCGACGCACGAGTGCCCGCACCTCGGCGACGGGCTTGCCCTTCACGGCCTGGCTCATCATGCTCGCCGAGCTCTGCGAGATGCTGCAGCCCTGGCCGCCGACCTTGACGTCGCTCACGACGTCGCCCTCGACGGCGAGGTAGATGTCGATCTCGTCGCCGCACAGCGGGTTGTGGCCCACGGCGTGCGCGGCCGGCGGCGGGAGATCGCCACGGTTGCGCGGGTTGCGATGGTGATCGAGGATGATCTCGCGGTACAGGTCTTCCAAGCCGGGCATGCGGACCTCCTAGAAGGCGAAGATATCGCTGGCGCTGTCGAGCGCCTCGGCCAGGACCTCGACGTCGTCGTGGTCGTTGTACAGGTAGAAGCTCGCGCGGGCCGTGGCGTTGACGCCGAGGAGGCGCATCAGCGGCTTGGCGCAGTGGTGGCCGGCGCGCACGCAGACGTTGCGCTGGTCGAGCACCTGGCTCAGGTCGTGGGGGTGGATCCCGCGGAAGCCGAAGCTGAACGTGGCGCCGCGGACCTCGAGGTTGCGCGGCCCGTGGAGTTGGATGTCGTCGCCGAAGCGCTCGGTGAGCGTGCGCGTGGCGTGCTCCGCCATCTCGACCTCGTGACGGCGGACGTTGGCCATGCCGAGCGATTCGAGGAAGCGGACGGCGGCGCCGAGGCCGATCGCCTCGGTGATCGGCGGTGTCCCGGCCTCGAACTTGGCCGGCAGCGGTGCGGTGGTGAACCCGTCGAGCCGGACATCGGCGATCATGTTGCCGCCGCCGAGGAAGGGCGGCATCGCGTCGAGCAGTTCCTCACGGCCCCAGAGGACGCCGATGCCCGAGGGCCCGCACATCTTGTGGCTGCTGAACGACAAGAAGTCGGCGTCCCACGCCTGGACGTCGGTCACGTTGTGGGGGACGTACTGGCAACCGTCGACGATGGCCACGGCACCAGCCGCATGGGCGGCACGGACGAGCTCGGCCACCGGAGTGATCGTGCCGAGCACGTTGCTCATCGCCGTGAACGAGAAGGCCTTGGCGCCCTCGAGCAGGCGGGGGAGGTCGGTGAGGTCGAGTTGACCGTCGTCGGCGAGGGGCACCCAGCGGATCTCGATGCCGCGCTCGGCCGCCAGCATCTGCCACGGCACGATGTTGGCGTGGTGCTCCATGTGAGTGAGCACGACGGCGTCGCCAGCAGCCATGTTGGCTCGGGCCCACGTCTGGACGACGAGGTTGAGGCTCTCGGTGGCGTTCTTGGTGAACACGACCTCGTGGTCGCGTCGGGCGTTGATGAAGCGCCGGACGTCGGACCGGGCACCTTCGTACGCGTCGGTCGCCTCGGCGGCGAGCCGGTAGGCCGAGCGGTTGATCGGCGCGTACGAGGTGCGCAGGAAGGAATCCATCGCCTCGATGACGGCGAGCGGCTTCTGCGACGTGTTCGCCGAGTCGAGGTAGACCAGCGGCTGCCCGTCGATCTGGCGCGACAGGACAGGGAACTGCTCGCGCAGCGCACGCACGTCGAGCGGGGTGGTGGTCACCGGAAGGCCTCGTACCCGTCGCGCTCGAGTTGGGCGGCGAGCTCCATGCCCCCGCTGGCGACGATCCGGCCGTCGACCATGATGTGGACGTGGTCGGGCTGCAGCTCGTCGAGCAGTCGCTGGTAGTGCGTGATGAGCACGACTCCCATTTGCGGCCGGTCGGTGCGGATCTCGCGGATGCCCTTGGCGACGATGCGCAGTGCATCGATGTCGAGGCCCGAGTCGGTCTCGTCGAGGATGGCGATCTCGGGTTCGAGGATGGCCATCTGCATCACTTCGTTGCGCTTCTTCTCGCCGCCGCTGAATCCCTCGTTGAGATAGCGGTCGACGAACGACCCGTCCATGCCGAGCCGCTTCATCCACTCCATCGTGGCGAGGCGCAGTTCGAGCACCGAGAGGTCGATGCCCTTGCGTGCCGAGAGCGCCTGACGGAGGAACTGGATGACCGAGACGCCAGGGATCTCCTGCGGGTACTGGAAGGCGAGGAACATGCCGGCCTTGGCGCGCACGTCGGTGGGCCAGTCGGTGATGTCGTCACCCTGGAACTCGATGCGGCCGCCGGTGACCTCGTACTCGGGGCTGGCGAGAAGGGTGGAGGCGAGCGTGCTCTTGCCCGAGCCGTTGGGGCCCATGATCGCGTGGACCTCGCCGGTCCGGACGGTGAGCGACAGGCCACGGAGGATGTCGTTGGCGTCGCCCTCGTCGGTCACGGGACGGGCGTGGAGGTCGTCGATCCGGAACAGGTCACTCACGAGGGTCAGTCTATTTCCACTATCGCCATAGTGGAAACCCCGGCGTCGGTCGCGGGCCGAGACGGACGCCACACGCCGTGCCGTCGGGCAGCGGGCGACTCAGGCGGCAGCGGTCGGACGGCGGAGGGCTCGCCAGAGCGCCGGATACGACCGCCATTCGACCGTGCCGTCGACGTAGCCGGCCTCCCGGAGGGCCTCGTGCAACTCCGGCAGCCGACGGAACGGCACGCCTGCGTCGACGTGGTGGGCGAGATGCCAGCCGATGCGGTACGGGACGAGGAAGAACCGGGCGAGCAGGTGTTGGGCGACCGAGTGGGTGCTCTCGCGCCGATCGGGGCTGCGGTGCATGCCGCCATGCTCGGCGATGCTGCGCAGCCGGTTGATGACCCGCCAGACCGTGAGGTACGGCACGAGCCACAGCACCGGGTAGACCCACCAGTGGCCGCTGGCGATGGCAGCGGCGAACAGGACGACCTGCACGAGCACGATCTTCCAGAAGGTCCGGCGCGAGCGCGGGTCGGTGCTGCGTGCGTTGCTCGCCAGGCGCAGCATGAGCCGAGCTCCCGTGCGGCCGGTGGCGTCGCGCACGAGCTTGCGGCGGAAGCTGTCGGGGGCGATCGGGTACCCGATGTACAGCGGGATGTCGGGTTCGTCGGGGCCGAACTCGTCGCGGTGGTGGGCCATGTGGACCCGTCGGTACACGTCGGTGCTGGTGAAGGTGGGGAAGCCGAGGAGCCAACGGCCGACGACGTCGTTCGCCCGCTTGTCGGAGAAGAGGAGCCGGTGCGCCGCCTCGTGCATGAGCGAGGCGAACTGCGCGTGGGCGCGACCCATGAGGACGATCGCCGGCAACCACGACCACGGCCCCCACGCCACGGCCGCGACCACCACGACGCCGGTCTGGACGAACAGGCCGACGAGCGAGCCGAGGTTGCGCCACGACGGGATGCGGCGGAGGCGCTCGCGGAACTCGGCGGTCGGTCGGCCGTCGGGTCGGATCCGTGCCGTGGGTCGGCACTCGGGCAGACGCGAGGGCACCATCCCGCCGATGCCGGGAGGGTCGAGCAGCGTCATCGGGTTCTCCCTACCAACCCCGGTCGACCCACTCCTGCAGGTGGAGTCGCTCGGTGCCGATGGTGGTGTCGAGTCCGTGTCCGGGGAGTACGAGCGTCTCGGCAGGGAGGGTGAACAGCAGCGTGTCGATCGAGTGGATGATCGTGGTGAAGTCGCCACCCTCGAACGAGGTGTTGCCGGGGCCGCCGGGGAAGAGCGTGTCGCCGCTGAAGAGCAACGGTTTGCCGTCGACGAGGAACGACACCGAGCCTGGCGTGTGGCCCGGGTTGTGGATCGCGTGGAGGCGGACCCTGCCGAACTCGATGACCTCGGTGTCGTCGAGGAAGAGGTCGTAACCGACATCGGCGAGGCGCGGCGCGTCGGCACGGGCGACGGCGACCTCGAGGCCGGCGTCGCGGAGTGCGGGAACGGCCTGGATGTGGTCCCAGTGGCCGTGGGTCTCGAGCACCCGGCGCACGCCGAGTGCCGTGCACATCTCGAGGAGGCGCTCGTGCTCGTTGGCCGCGTCGAGAAGGACGGCGTCGCCCGTGGCCCGGCAGCGCACGACGAAGACGTTGTTGTCGTAGGGGCCGACGACGACCTTGTGGACCTCGATGTCGCTGTCGGACCAGTGGAGCGTGGCGCTGCTCATGCGGGCACCTTACGCCCCTCCGGTCGGCGATGGGCCGCTCGGGTACCGTGACGCGATGCGCATCTCCCGCGTCACCTGTTTCCGTCAGTGGCAGCCCTTCGCCGACGGCCCCTACGTGCTCTCGGGCGGTCGGGTCGACCACGGCTTCGACAGCCTCGTGGTGAGGATCACCACCGACACGGGCATCGACGGCTGGGGAGAGATGGCGCCGCTCGGCACCCTGTATGACCCGGCCTTCGCGGAGGGTGCGTTCGCTGCGGTGCCTGTGCTCTCGGCCGCGCTCGTCGGGACATCGCCGTCGAGCGTGGCCCGCACCCTCGACGCCACACTGAAGGGGCACCCGTACGCGAAGTCGGCGTTCGACATGGCGGCGTGGGACGTGCTTGGCCGGGCATCAGGGCTGCCGCTGCATGCGCTGCTCGGCGGGGCCGACGGTGAGGGCACGACGCTCTACCGATCGATCGGTCGCGACACGCCCGAGGCGATGGCTGCGACTGCACTCGAGTACCGATCGCGCGGTTATCGCCGCCTTCAGGTGAAGGTCGGTGGCGACCCGGTGGCCGATGCGAGCGGGCTCCGCGCCGTGGCCTCGGCCGTACCCGACGCCGAGCTCTACTGCGACGCGAACGGCGGATGGTCCACCGCCGACGCGCGTCGGTTCCTCGCCGACACGGAGTCTCTGGCCTACGTGCTCGAACAGCCGTGCGCGACCGCTGCCGAGTGTCTCCTGCTCCGTCCCCACGCCGACCGTCCGATGGTCCTCGACGAGTCGATCACCACGATGCGCGACGCCGTCGACGCCGCCGCCGGGGGCATCGACGGCCTCACGATCAAGATCGCCCGGGTCGGGGGTGTCACCCCGGCTCGACAGATCCGCGACACGGCGGTGGCCCTCGGGTTGATGGTGACGGTGGAGGACACCGGCGGAGCCGACATCGACACGGCGGCGATGGCGCACCTCTCGGTCTCGACACCTGCGGCCCGGCGAGCCCACACCGTCGACTTCCACCACTGGGTGACGGTCTCGAACGGGAGCGGCCTGCCTTCGACCGATGGTGGGTTGTTGCGGCCTCCAGCGGGCGCCGGTCTTGGCATCGAGGTCGACGTCGCCGCGTTGGGCGCCGCCGTCCACGAGGTCGGCGGATGAACGCGACCCGTGACGCGTTGCCGTCGGATCCGACCCTGTGGGATGCGACCACGCAGGCCGCGGCGATCCGTGAGGGACGCCTCGGGAGCGAGCAACTGCTCGACCTCCAACTCGAGCGCCTCGCCCGTGCCGACTCCGAGCCGTGGCGCGTCAACGCCGTCTGCACGACCGACCTCGAACGGGCGCGAGCGGCATGTCGCGAGGCCGACGAGGCCGTGCGTCACGGCGATCCCCTCGGTCCGCTCCACGGGTTGCCGATCACGATCAAGGATGCGATCGCCACCGAGGGCATCGTCTCCACCGGAGGAGCGACGGTCCTGCGCGACCACGTGCCGAAGGCCGACGCGCCCGCGGTGGCGGCGTTGCGGCGTGCCGGAGCGATCGTCTGGGGCAAGACCAACCTCCCCGAATGGTCGGGTGAGTGGCAGAGCTTCAACGAGCTGTTCGGGACGACCAACAATCCCTGGGATCCCGCTCGGACGCCGGGTGGCTCGTCAGGTGGCGCGGCCGCGGCGGTGGCCTGTGGCATCAGCTCGTTTGAACTCGGCACCGACATCGGCGGCTCGGTGCGGGTGCCGGCGTCGATGTGCGGCGTCTTCGGACACAAGCCTTCGTTCGGCGTCATCCCGACGCTCGGGTATCTCGACGAACCGCGGGGCGGTGACACCCAGAGCGACGTCAACACGTTCGGGCCGATCGCCAGGAGTGCCCGCGATCTCGCGATGCTGCTCGACGTGCTCGTGATGCCGACGCCCGACCTCGCGCCGGCCGTGCGGATCGAACTGCCGCGGGCCGACGACGTGCGTTCACTCGAGGGTCTGCGGGTGGCCGCATGGATCGACGAGCCGACGATGCCGATCGAGAGCGCGATGCGCAGCGTCCTGCACCGAGCGGTCGATGCGATCGAGGCGGCGGGTGCGGTGGTCGACCGTGCGGCCCGTCCGGCGATCGACCCGGCGACCTGGATCGACGGCGCCCGGCTGATCGGCGCGGCAGTGTCGGTGAGCGACGACGACGAACGACCGCTGACCCACCAACGGTGGCTGCGGATGCATCGCGAGCGGGAGCGGAGGCGGGCCGAGTGGGCGCGATTCTTCGAGTCGTTCGACGTCGTGGTGTGCCCCGTCACGACGGTCGTCGCCTTCGAGCATGCGCAGGAGGGTGGCTGGGACACGCGCTCCGTTCCGTTCGACGGCGGCACGATCCGCTACCTCGAGCTCGAGGCCTGGCCCGCCACGGTCGGTGCGGCCTACCTCCCCTCCACCAGCGTGCCGGTCGGGTTCACCGCCGCCGGTCTGCCGGTGGGCATGCAGGTCGTGTCGCCGTTCCTCCACGACCACCGCAGCATCGCGGTTGCCGGATTGGTGGCCGACGCCTGCTTGGCCGGCTACCACCCACCCCCCTGCACGTTCCGATGAGAGATGAGTGGCTGTGGCGACCTCATCTCTCATCGGAAGGGGTGGGGGTCAGGAGTACCAGCCGGCGTAGACGCTGACGGTGTACCGGCCGCCGTCGACGCGGAGGGCGATGCGGCCGATGTTGTCGGCACCTCGGGCGTCGGCCGGGTCGACCTCGAAGGGGAGCAGCGCCTGGTAGAGCAGGGGCGGCGCGTCGAGGTAGGTGTACACGATCTGGTGCATCTCCGGACCCTCGCCGAGCGGGAGCGAGAAGCCACGTTCGGGGCTGGCGCCGAGGATCTCGGCGACGTCCCACGGATCGGCACCGGCCAGCACGCGGTCGACCACAGCGGCTCGGTAGTCAGCATCGAGGTGGGTGATCAGGTCGGCCAGTGCGGTGCCCGAGCCGACCTGGAGAGCGGAGGACTTGTCGGCGTAGTCGAACCCGACGTATCCGCCGAGCACGACCCGCAACGAGTCGTCGAAGCGGATCTCGACCTCGACCGACTCCGACCCCACGCCGTACTCGGAGTCGAGGTAAGTGTCCTGCTGCTGGCACGACCCCTCGGGCAGGGCCGAGCAACGGTCGAACCGGCCGACGGTGGCGACCACCGGCTGGCTCATGTCGTCGGGCCACGTCCACTCGACCGAGTACACCCCGTCGGCGAGAGGTTCGCCGGGGGCCGGTAGATCGGGCGACGGTGCCGACAGGCCCCAGTTCGAGGCGCAGCACGGGTAGGACAGCGGCATGTCGAACTCGTCATACGAGATCGGCGTCCAGGCGTCAGCCGGTTCGGCTGGGACGGTCGAGGTCTCGAGGACGGGTTCGGTGGTGGGCACGGTCGGCTCGATGGTCGCGTCGGTGGCCGATGTGGTCACCGGTGCGCCTGTGACGATGGGGCTGGTGTCGCCCGTGACCGAGCGTTCGACACCGCACGCCGACACGACCATCACGAGCGCGGCGACCACTGCCGTGCGGAAGGGTCGACACGTGGTCATGGCGCCTCCGTCCGTCGTCGGGCATCCGTCATGCCCTCCGCTCGCGACGGTACACCCGAGCGCGGAGCGGCGACCTGTGGCGTCGGGCTCAGGACGAGACGACGTCGAACCCGAGCGACAGGGCGACGGGGATCTGCGCAGCGTCGAAGGTGACGAACGTGACCGGGCGGGGGAGCCGGTCGGCGGCGGCGAGGTGGAGGGCGTCGGCGAGCCGGATCGGTTGCTCGCGCATCAGCACCGCGGCGCGGTCGAGACACCGCTGGTCGAGTGGCACGACGGCGTACCGGTCGTACTGGAGGCGGAGGGCATCCTCGAGGTCGTCCTGCAGGATGCGTTCGTCGACGAGACGGGTGATGCCGGCGAGGGCCTCGGTCAACGCCAGGGCGCTGACACAGGCGGGCGAGGGGTCCGCGCTGTCGATCGCATCGGCCACCGTCCGGCGCAGCGGCGACTCCACGTGGAGCGCGAGGACGGCGCTCGTGTCGAGGAAGACCGTCATGGCCGACGTCAGCCGCGGATCTCGGCGAGGGTGCGGTCGAGACGGAGGCCGCTCCAGACGGGGACCGGTGGGGCGAGCCGACCCTGGCCCGGCCGACGAGGCGGGACGAGTGCGCCGCTGGCGTAGAGGTCGGCCAGCACGGCCTGACCGCCCTCGGGTTCGATGGGGCCGAGTTGGGCGACGGCGGTACCTCCCACCGTGACCACGACCCGGCTACCGCGCCCGGCACGCCGCAGGTGGGTGGCGAGATCGGCGCGGAGTTCGCGCACGCCGATGGCGGGGGATGACGAGATCTGCATGTGTACGCGAGTGTACACATCCCGAGTGGCGAGCCGGGTCGTGGCCCGGGCAGGATTCTCGCCATGAACTTTGCATTCACCGAAGAGCAGGAAGAACTCCGCAAGACCGTGCGTCAGTTCCTCGAGGCCAAGAGCAGCGAGGAAGCCGTCCGCGAGCAGATGGAGACCGACAACGGCTTCGACGCCAGCGTCTGGAGCCAGATGGGCGAGCAGATGGGCCTCCAGGGCCTCATCGTCCCCGAGCAGTTCGGCGGCTCGGGCTACGGCTACGTCGAGCTCGGCATCGTCCTCGAGGAGATGGGTCGCGCCCTGCTGTGCGCCCCGTTCTTCAGCACCGTCGTGCTCGCCGCCAACACGCTGATCCACTCGGGTGACGCTGCGGCGCAGGCCGCGCACCTCCCGGGCATCGCCGCCGGCGAGACCATCGCCACGCTGGCCTTCACCGAGCCGAGCGGCAAGTGGGACGAGAGCGGCATCACGATGCAGGCCTCGGGCTCGGGCAGCGACTGGACCCTGAGCGGCACGAAGATGTTCGTGCTCGACGGTCACACCGCCAACCTGATCATCGTGGCTGCCCGCACGGGCAAGGGCGTCAGCCTCTTCGCCGTCGACGGTGGCGCTGCCGGCCTCACCCGCACGGCCCTGAGCACGATGGACCAGACCCGCAAGCAGGCCAAGCTCGAGTTCTCGAACACCCCGGCGACCCTCATCGGCGCCGAGGGCGAGGGCTGGAAGACCCTGGCCACCGTCCTCGACCTCGCTGCCGTCGGCCTCGCCGCCGAGCAGGTCGGTGGCGCCCAGAAGGTCCTCGACATGGCCGTCGAGTACGCCAAGGTCCGCGTCCAGTTCGGCCGTCCGATCGGTTCGTTCCAGGCCATCAAGCACAAGTGCGCCGACATGCTGCTCGAGGTCGAGTCGGCCAAGAGCGCGGCGTACTACGGCATGTGGTGCGCCTCGGAGATGAACGACGAGCTGCCCTCGGTGGCGTCGCTCGCCAAGGCCTACTGCAGCGAGGCGTACTTCCACGCCACTGCCGAGAACATCCAGATCCACGGCGGCATCGGCTTCACCTGGGAGCACCCGGCGCACCTGTACTTCAAGCGTGCCAAGAGCAGCGAGCTGCTCTTCGGTGACCCCACGTACCACCGCGAGCTGCTCGCCCAGCGCATCGGCATCTGACGACACCGTCGTCCGATCGAGTTGTCCACGGCCCGGGCGCGAGCCCGGGCCGTGTCGCGTCCTCGGCCGGGCACGCCGAGCGGCCCACGGGTAGCGTGATCGGCGTGTCGACCACCGTGCTCGTCTTCCTCCTCGTGGCGGCGGTGTCCGTCTTCGTGATCGCTGCGCTGGTGGTGGGGCGCGAAGCCCATCGCCTCGATGCCGTGGCCCCTCGCTCGGTGTACGTGCCGGAAGAGGCGCTCGAGTTCGTGGCCGAATACCTGCCGGTCGAGTCGCAGGCCCGCCTGACCCCGGCCGAGCTCGAAGTGCTGCTGATGGAGCACATGCGGTGGCTGCACGCCAAGGGACTCCAGCCCTCGAACGTGATCGACCGACGTCAGGACATCCTCGAACCGGTGGTGATCGGCGAGGACACGCTCACGGCCCACCTCCTCGGTGCGGCCGAACGCGAAGGTGTCGAGTTGCTCGACGACGCCGATGTCGTGCACGTCGTCGATGCCCACCTCGCCTACTTCGAGGCGATCGGTGCGGTGGGCCCCCAAGTGGCCCCCGACGACCTCCCCTGACCCCAAACCCCACCGATCTCGGCGCGTAGCGTCCCGGTTTCCGGGACGCTACGCGCCGAGATCGGTGGGTTGGAGATACGTAGCGAGGGCGCGGCGGGAGGTGGCCACCGGGTCGAGGCCGTGGCGACGGCAGGCGGCGTCCCAGAGAGCCCGGTCGAACTCGGTGCGTGCGTCGAGCAGGGCGAGCACCTCGTCGGTCAGCCACTCGTTCGGGTGCGGGCGGGCCGACGTGTCGGTGCGGTTGAGGTGCTCGAGCACGATGGTGCGGCCGCACCACTCCGACAGGGTCGGCGCGAGGCGGTCGCCGATCTCGAGCGGCACCGCACACCCGAGCGTGTCGACCAGTTGCCGGGCACGCCGTGCGATCCGCCAGCGGTTCACGGGGTCGACGTCGGCGAGGTACCGGTCGGGCCGCACGTGCGAGTTGGGCCAGAGCAGCATCCGGGTGAGGACGTTGTCGGTCTGGGGCGCCAGCCACGGCGAGCGCAGGAAGCCAGCGAGGTCGAGTTCCATCGCCCGTGTCTGGACGTCGTAGGGCAGGTACGCCTGGTGGCGCGAGAGGGGCCACGACTTCCAGAAGAACCAGTGCGAGAGCAGGCGCACCCGCGGCTCGCGCATCACGGTGAACACCTGTGACGGATCGAGCGTGCGGGTGATCGTGCCGTACGCGAAGTGTCCGGCGATGACGTGGAACCCACCGAGTTCGGAGCCGTCGCCGAGGTAGAAGCGGTCGCGGACGTCGGGGGCCATCAGGTCGAACCGCTCGAACCCGTCGTACAGCGACCTGTCGAACCATGCGCCGAAGCGGTGCTCCTCGGGGAAGGCCTCGCGTACTGCGGCGGCGAGCGACGTGCCGGCCGCCTTCGGCAGGTGCAGGAAGCCGATGCGGTCGAACGTCACGGGCCGATCGTACCGAGGGGGCTCAGATCATCATGTTCATCGCACCGAGGATGCGTGCCGCGAGGTCGGCGTCTCCGGTGACGCTGGCGGTCACCTGATCGGCCGTGCGTCGGCCGGTGGCGAGGACGAGGAACGACTCGGTGTCGAGAGAGATCGTGGCCAGCGGCTCGGTCGTCGGTGCGTCGACGAGTGACGCCCTTCCGCCCGTGACCTCGCACACCACGCGGCGCTCGACACCGTCACCGATCTCGAGGACGACAGCCCCTCCCTCGGGAGTCGCGGCGCGCTTGCCGACGACGATCGGGATCGTTCGCAAGAGGCGGTCGATGGTGTGCTCGGCCGCGGCGCCCGACAGGTGGCCGGGTCGACCCACGGCGCGACGCATGTCCTGCTCGTGGACCCAACAGTCGAGGACTCGGATGCTCAGAAAGTCGGCGACGGTGCCAGGTCCGGTAGGAGTCATCGCCGGCGCGTCGAAGTACTCGTCGTCGGCGGCCCGGAGCGCCGCCGTGCGCAGACCCGCGATCTCGTTCCACTCAGCGAGAACGGCCTCGCCGCGGAGGCCGCGTCGGGAGTCGACCTCGTGCTCGTTGGCCTCACCGATCGGGTTGCGGACGTTGCCGAGGTCGGTGGCCCGATGCTCGGTGCGGGCGAGTCCGTGCATCGACCGCTCGATCGCGATGAGGTGCGAGAGGTTGTCCTGCACCGTCCAGCCCGGCAGGTCGGTGGGCGACTTCCACTGCGACTCGGTCAGTTCGTCCCCGAGTGCGGAGAGAGCGGTGAAGCACTCGACGAGGGCGTCGATCGTGGCGGTCGGGATCATGGTCTCTCCGTGCTGGTCGGGGCGGGTGGGTGGCGGTCGACGGTCGCGTCGTTCGGTCGTGCGTCAAGGGGCCGGGTTCTGGACCGAGTTCCACTGGCGGGCCCGCAGGTACGGCTCGAAGCGGGTGCCGATGTCTTGGAGGTCGGCGGCGGTCTTCGGGGTCTTCATCTCGAACAGGCCGGGCACGGCGAGATAGGCGAGCACGGCGTCCCAGAGGCGGAGCGCGTCGTCGCCCTCGGGAGCGGGCACCACCACCGGTCCGAAGAGGGCGCGGCTGCCGTCGATCCGGATGATCGGCACGCCGAACCCGCCGAGTTCGTGGACGGCCTCGTCGTGGTCGGCGCGGACGTCGTCGTGGGTCGTCTCGTCGGCGAGGGCGTCGTCCCACGCCGAACCCGGCGCGCCGATCCGTTCGAGCAGTTCGAGCGCGACCTCCCGGTCGTAGAACCGGCGGGCGTCGCGGTGCAGGGCGTGCCCGCACTCCTCGTACCAGCGGTCGGCGAGGTCGGGGTCGAGGCGCCGCAGCCAAGCGCCGACGCGCATCGGTGTCCAGCCGTAGGCGAGGGCCCGCTCCCACGGGTGCTTCTTGCCCTCTTCGCGGTTGATCTCCTCGAGCGAGAAGAACCGCCAGTCGACGGTCATCGGAACGCTCTCACGCACCCGCCGCAGCCAGACCGATGTCTGGTAGGCGTACGGGCACATCGGGTCGTACCAGAACTCGACCAGCGGGAGTAGGGCAGAAGCGGTCACGCGCCGATGTTCGCGCGTCGCTGGGTGCGGCGCACGGGTCGGGGCGCCGTGGCTGTCGGCCGGTCGACCGCGGCGGCTAGCGTGCAGGCCATGGAACGGCCGTCCCGCTTCGAACACTCCCGCTTCATCGGCGACAAGCGCACCCAGTTGGTGTACGACCTCGACACCTGGACCGACGAGGCCGTCGTCCACGAGTTCGTCGACGCCGGTGTCGGCCTGTGCTTCGGGCCCGACACGCTGGCCGAGGCCCGCAACCGTGGCTACACCCTCGCCACGCCCGGCGTCACGCGGCGCCATCGCAAGCCGCGGGCGTGAACGGCAGCTTTCGCTCGGGGAGCCTGACGCTCCAGCGGTACCTCGCCCGACCGGCGGGTTATGAAGGGGCCCTGCCCGGCCTCGTGATGTGCCACGGCTTCCCGATCGGGCCGCTCGATGCGCGTCAGAGCGCAGGGACCTTCCCCGAACTGATCGACCGTGTGGCCAACGAGCTCGGCTGGGTGGCCATGACGTTCACCTTCCGTGGCTGCGGTGCGAGCGAGGGCGACTTCTCCTTGCAGGGCTGGGCCGACGACCTGCGTGCCGCGATCGACCACCTCATCGAGGAGACCTCGCCGAGCAGCATCTGGCTCGTGGGCACCAACACGGGTGGCTCGATCGCCACCTGTGTGGCCGCAGCCGACCCTCGTGTGCGGGGTGCCGCGCTCTTGAGCCCGCGCGCCGACTTCGACGACTGGGCCGCGCAGCCGCGGCGGTTCCTCGAACACGCACGTGAGATCGGTGCGGTCCGCACCCCGGGCTTCCCGCGTGAGTTCGACGAGTGGTCGCGCGAGTTCCGCCGGTTCCGGCCCAAGGACGCTGCTCGGCGCCTCGCCCCGCGCCCGCTACTGGTGATGCACGGCGACGACGACGAGGCGGTGCCGACAGCCGACGCCCGCCAGTTGGCCGAGGCACACGGAGCCGCCGAACTGCGGCTCATCTCGGGCGCCGGACACCGGCTCCGGCACGACCCACGGGCGGTCGCCATCCTCCTCGGGTGGCTCGAACGCCAGAGTCTGATGTCGCCCAGCTGAGGCGGGAGTCGTCGATCAGGTCGCGGTCACGACTGCGACGAGTGCCACTGCCACGCCGACGAGATGATCTCGTCGAGCCCGCGCGTCGCGCGCCAACCGATGACCTCGGCGACGTGGTGCGGATCGGCCCACGTGGCGGTCGGGTCGCCGGCCCGTCGAGCGACGATGCGGTGCGGCACCGGCCGACCCGAGATGCGTTCGGTGGCCCGGATGACCTCGAGCACGCTCGTACCGACTCCGGTGCCGACGTTGAGCGGGATGCTGGGTGTGCCGTGCGGCCCGCCCTCGCGCAGGTGGTCGAGCGCGAGCACGTGTGCCTCGGCGAGGTCCTCGACGTGGATGTAGTCGCGGATGCAGGTGCCGTCGGGTGTCGGGTAGTCGTCACCGAAGACCGAGAGTTCGTGGATGACGCCGAGCGCCGCCTTCATCACCAGCGGGACGAGGTTCTGCGAGTACGTCCAGTCCTCGCCGATGGTGCCGTCGCTGCTCGCACCCGCTGCGTTGAAGTAACGCAGGCAGACCGAGCGGAGGCCGTGGGTCTGGCCGTACCACCCGAGGATCTGCTCGACCATCGCCTTGGTGGCGGCGTACACGCTCTCGGGGTGGAGCGGGCTGTCTTCGGTGAGCGGAACGGTGGCCGGGGTGCCGTTGACCGAGCAGCTCGACGAGAACACGAACTCGCGCACGCCCTCGGCGAGCACGGCCTCGATGAGGTCGACCGTGCCGGCCACGTTGTTGCGCCAGTACTTGCCGGGCTCGGTCATCGACTCGCCCACGGCCTTGAACGCCGCGAAGTGGACGACCTGGCCGACCTCGTGGCGGCGACACACCGAGCGCACGAGATCGGTGTCGCGGATGTCACCGCGCACGAACGGTGCCCCGAGGAGCGTCGCCTCGTCGCCGGTGGAGAGGTCGTCGAGCACGACGAGTTCGTGGCCGAGCGAGCGCAACCTCCGCACGGTGTGCGAGCCGATGTAGCCGGCGCCGCCGGTGACAAGGATGGTCATCTGAGTGCCTCGTGGTCGCGGAAGTGGTCGATGGTGCGCTGTAGCCCGTCGCGGAGCGACACCGACGGCGCCCATCCGGTGGCGTTGGCAACCCGTGTGATGTCGGGGCACCGGCGGCCGGGGTCGCCTGTCCGTTCGGGCGGAAGCGGGCGGAGCTCGACCGACGAGTCGCTCCCCGTCAGTTCGAGCACGAGGTCGGCAAGTTCGCGCATGGTGACCTCGTGCGGATTGCCGACGTTGAACGGTCCGACCTCGTCGGCGCCGAGCACGGCGAGGATGCCGCGCACCTGGTCGTCGACGTGGCAGAAGCTGCGGGTCTGCATCCCGTCGCCGAAGAGGGTGAGCGGAGCACCGGTGAGGGCCTGCACGATCAGGGTGTTGACCACCCGGCCGTCGTCGGGTCGAAGTCGTGCGCCGTAGGTGTTGAAGATGCGGACGATCCGGACCTCGGTGCCGTGCGTGCGATGGTGAGCCATCGTGAGCGCTTCGCCGAAGCGCTTCGCCTCGTCGTAGCACGACCGCGGTCCGATCGGGTCGACGTTGCCCCAGTAGGTCTCGACCTGAGGGTGCACGTCGGGGTCGCCGTAGACCTCGCTGGTGGAGGTCAGGAGGAAGCGCGCCGAGTGGGCGCGGGCGAGGTCAAGGAGGTGCCACGTGCCGCGTGAGCCGGTGGCGAGGATGTGCATCGGCATCGTGCGGAAGTCGTCGGGCGAGGCCGGGCTGGCGAGGTCGAAGACGGTGTCGAATCGGTCGCCGGTGAGCGAGGAGGGGAGCGGCTCGCTGACGTCGTGCTCGACGACCTGGAGGAGCGCGTGCTCCGCGACCGCAGCGAGGTTGCTGCGCCGACCGGTGCTGAGGTCGTCAACCACGACCACCGAGTCGCCACGGGCGAGGAGCGTCTCGACGAGGTGCGAACCGATGAAGCCAGAGCCGCCGGCCACGAGGTGGCGGGCCATCAGCGGCCGACGCCTCGGTGGGTGAAGCCGGCCTTCTGCCACCGCGGTCTGTCGAGCAGGTTCCGTGCGTCGACCACGGTGCGGCCCGGCATGGCCGCGGCGACGTCGGCCGGGCCGATCCAGCGGTAGTCGTCCCACTCGGTGAGCACGACGAGGACCGCTGCGCCACGGCACGCGGCGACCGGATCGGGCGCCACGCACAGCCCGGAGGGGAGACCGGCACGGTGCGCGGTGACCGTGGGGTCGTGGGCGGTGACACGAGCACCGGCGCTGAGCAGTCGCTCGACGATCTCGATCGACGGCGAGTCGCGCAGGTCGTCGGTACGGGCCTTGAACGTGAGACCCCAGACGGCGACATCGGCCCCGTCGAGGTGACCGCCGACGGCCTCGCCGACCTTGGCGGCGATCCGGTCGAACTGGGCGTCGTTGGCGCCGACGACACTGCGCAGCAGGTCGAACTCGTACCCGGCCTCACGGGCGATGTGCTCGAGGGCTCGGGTGTCCTTGGGGAAGCAACTCCCGCCCCAGCCGGGACCTGGGCGGAGGAAGTCGGGCCCGATGCGCCGGTCGTACCCCATCCCGATCATCACGTCGGAGATGTCGGCGCCGACGCCTTCGCTGACCGCCGCGATGGCGTTGACGAAGCTCAGCTTGGTAGCGAGGAAGGCGTTGGACGCGTACTTGATGAGCTCGGCCGACGCGGGGTCGGTGATGATCATCTGGGCGTGCAGTGACTCGTAGAGCGCACCGACCGCTCGGGCGGCCGCGGGGTCGTCGCACCCGACGACGATCCGGTCGGGGTTCAGGAAGTCGTCGACAGCGGATCCTTCGCGCAGGAACTCCGGGTTGCTGACCACCCGGACGTCGGGACGGCGGAGCGCTCGCTCGACGACCACAGTGCTCCCGACCGGCACGGTCGACTTGTTGATGACGACGGCTTCGTAGGGGAGCGCCGCCGAGATCTCGCGGGCTGCGGCCTCGACGTAACTCAGGTCGGCCGAGCCGTCGTCGCCCTGGGGCGTCGGGACGCAGAGGAACACGAACCCGGCATCGGCGACGGCGCCCGCCGCACCGACGACGAACCGGAGGCGTCCGGCGGCGAGGCCCTCGGCCACGAGTTCATCGAGGCGGTGCTCGACGATGGGGATCTCGCCGCGGCCCAGACGCTCGACCTTGGCGGCGTCGATGTCGGCGCACACCACCTCGTGTCCGAGGTGGGCGAGGCACGCACCGGTGGTGAGGCCGACGTATCCGGTTCCGACGACGGCGATGGTGGCCATGCCCCGAGGATACGGCCTGCCTCCTCCCCGCCCCGAGCACCGGCCGGTACAGTCGCGGCGTGTCGTTCGTCGGGAGGCTCCGCAGCAAGTCGCGTGCGGCTGTCCGCCTCGCCGGCCGGTGGTGGACCGACGGACGTGTCCCCGGGCAGTCGACCGACCTCATCGTCTCGTCATTGGTGATGTCGTGCCGCGACGCGGTCGAACCGGTGGTGGCCGCGCTCCTTCCTCCCAAGGGTGGGTGGTCGCGTCATCCGGCGCACCGTCACGGCGCACGCCGTTGGGTCGTCGGCCCGGCCCTCACCGGTTCGGTGCACGACCTCCAGCACGAACTCGCCGGCGCCGTGGTCGGTTGTCTCGAAGGCGCCGGTCTGTCGCCCTTCGTGGTCGAGGCCGACGGTCGCCGACTGACGTTCGGTCTCGAGGTCGAGAGTCGCCGCGCCGCACTCTCCGCGCTTCGGCAACTTCCCGACGCCGGCACCTGGTACGTCCGGTGGCAGCGCGGGCGTCGGGGCGGCACCCAGCGCCTCCGCGGGATCCGCGTCCGCCGTGCGGTGGCACGGGCCGAACGGTGGCAGGTGGTCCGACTCGCTCCGGGCTCGCACGACCGTGTGGTCGGGCACGACCACGGCCCCGTCATCACGTTCTGGGCTCTCGGTCCGCTCGACCGTCGTGAACTCGTCGGTGTGCGCGGGCTCGAACGCTTCCCCGATGGCGAGCCTGCGACGACCGAGGAACTCGACGGCCGTCCCTATCGCGGCACCGCGTCGCTCCCGGTCGCCGGGTCGGTGCGGCGGGTCGACTTCCCCATCGATGTCGTCTACACGTGGGTCGACGGGGCCGACCCGCGGTGGCGCGCCGAACGCGACCGGTGGAGCGGCCGCCAGTCGGCGGCCGCGTCGGACGCCACCCTCGAAGGGCGCTTCACGTCGCGCGACGAGTTGCTGTTCTCGCTGCGGGCGCTCCACCGCAACGCGGGTTGGGTCCGGAACGTCATCGTGGTCACGGCCGGTCAGCGCCCGGCGTGGCTGGTCGAGGACGACCGCCTCCGCGTGGTCGACCACTCCGAGATCTTCCCTGCCGAGTGGCTGCCGACCTTCAACTCGCACTCGATCGAGTCGCGGCTGCACCACATCCCCGGGCTGGCCGAACACTTCCTGTATCTCAACGACGACTTCTTCCTCGGCGAACCCGTGACCCCGGCCGACTTCTTCACCCCGAACGGACTTCCCGTCTTCTTCGAGGGGGAGGCGAAGGTGCCGCCCGCTGGCGTGGCGGCCGACGCCCTGCTCGGTGTCGATGCGGGCGCTGTCAACGGGCAGGCCCTCATCCGGGCCCGCTTCGGTCGGGTCATCGACAAGAAGTTGCTGCACGCCCCGTATGCGCTGCGGCGGAGCGTGCTGGCCGAGGCGGAGGCCGAGTTCCCCGAGGTGTTCGCCTCCACCGGCGCCAGCCGCTTCCGGGCGACGACCGATGTCAGCATCGCGTCGGCGTTCGCACATCACTACGGCTGGTGCACGGGACGAGCGGTCCCCGGAGCGATCAGCACCAAGTACGTCAACCTCGAGAACGTGATCCTGGCGCGACACCTCCAGCAACTCCGTCGCCGGCGCCCCCTGACCTTCTGCCTCAACGAGACCGAGGCGGTCCCCCACGGCGACGCACTCGAGCGGCGTCTCGACGGCTTCCTGTCGGGGTACTTCCCCTGGACGTCTCCGTGGGAGCGTGGCGTCGGTGGCTGACGCCCGTCGGGTCGTCGGTGCCCTGCGCCGACGGATGATGCGGACCGTGCGGTCGTGGTCGGGGGACGCGCGTCGCGCCCGACCGGACGTGCGGTGGAGCGTGTCGCCTCCGTCCGGACGCGACGGTGTCGAGTGGTGGACCGCCGAGGCGAGGCGCGTGACGGCGGCGGTCGCGGTGGGCATCCCGGCTGCGCCTGCGAGCGCCCTCGCCGATGTGGCCGTCGTGTGCGTCACCAACCGCCCCGCGCAGGCCGATCACGTGTGCGACACCGTGCTCGCGCAGATCGGAGTGGAGCGCCTGCGGGTCGTGATCGTGCTCAACGACGCGGTGGGCGACGGGTCGGTGTTCGAGCGGCGACTCGGCGGACTCGACCTCACCGTCGTCCACATCGCGCCACCGGTGTCGTTGGGTGCTTGCCTCAACGCCGGATGGGAGGTCGCTCAGCGGCGGTACGTGGCCAAGATCGACGACGACGACGTCTACGGCCCGCGCTATCTGGCCGACGCCGTGCGGGTCCTGTCATGGTCTCCGGCCGCTGTCGTCGGCAAGCACACGTATCTCGCTCGTCTCCACGCCTCGTCGACCACGATCCTGCGCTTTCCGGGGCACGAGTGGCGCCCCACCGGATTCGTGGCGGGCGGGACCATCGTGGCCGACACAGCCCGGACGCGTAGCGCCCGGTTCGGCGACTCCACGACCGGCGAGGACACCGCCTTCCTGGCGGCCGTCGAGCGCGACGGAGGCCTCGTCCTCGCGACGTCGGCCCTCGATTTCGTCCAGACGCGCCACGGCGCGAACACGTGGCAGGTGAGTGACCGATCGTTCACCGGAGCGTCGGTCACCGTCGGCGCCGACGAGCTGTCGCCGTTGGTCGCTGCAGGCATGGCCCCACCTGACGGAGCGGCGATCTAACCTCGCTCCCTGTGGCGAACTTGGTGAACGACGTCCTCGGCGGCCTGCGTCGCGTCGTCCGCCGCACCCGCATGCGACGTCACGAAGCCCGTGCGACGGCGCTGCCGATCGACTCGCGCCGACCGGCGGACGCTCGTCGCGAGAACCTCGAACTCGTCTCGGCCCTGCTGTCTGCCGCCGGGGTCGCCCACGGCGCGCTGCCGAGCAGTGCGGCGACACAGACCGCGATCGCGATCGCCGCTGACGACCGCGCTGCGGTTATTGCCGCCCTCGCGGCCGCCCCGGCCGACGAGAGCGTGCGCGCTCAGGTGCTCGTCGCTGGTCAGTTGCCGCTCTCGACCACGCTGCAGGTGGCGGCCCAGCGACTGCGGTCGCACCGTGGCACCCTCCCGCCCGTCCGGATCTTCCGCCTTCGGCGCGACCCTGCGTCCGACCTCGCGTACGGCGAGACCTACGGCTGCGTGATCGAGTCGTGGGCACGACACCCCGACCATGTGGGCTGGCGTGTGGCGCCTCGGGCGAACCCTCTCGCGTCGTCCCTGCCGGCCGACGAGTTCGCGGGGCAGGACGCCGACTGGTTGGGTACACGGGTGCCGGTGATGACGGCTGCTCTGCGCCATGTGACCCCGACCCAGATCACCTTCCCCGTCGACATCGTGTACCTGTGGGTCGACGGTGACGACCCCGAGTGGCGGGCGCGCATGCACGAGCACCGCGGGACCACCGACTCCGTCGGTGCGAGCGCCGAACGATTCCGTCAGATCGAGGAACTGCGGTACTCGTTGCGCTCGCTCGACATGTACGCGCCGTGGGCCCGCCGGGTCTACGTGGTCACCGACCGTCAGTGGCCGTCGTGGTTGGTGGAGGACGAGCGGCTCGTCCGGGTCGACCACGCCCAGATCGCCGATCGCGCCGACCGGCTGCCGGTGTTCAACAGCGACGTGATCGTGTCGTGGCTCGCCGGGATCGAGGGCCTCAGCGAGCAGTTCCTGTACATGAACGACGACTTCTTCTTCGGTCGCGACACGACGCCTGCGCTGTTCTTCACGCCGACAGGTCAGTTGCGTGTGTTCCCGTCGAACAACCAACGCCCCTTGGGCCCGGTGGTCGAGGGCGAACCGATGCAGGAGTCGCGCGTCAAGCTGATGACGGCGGCGATCGAGGAGCGCTTCGGGCGTCGGCCGGTCGATGTGATCCGCCACACGCCGTATCCGATGAGCAAGGGGGCGATGCGCAGGGTGGAGGAGACGATGGGCGACCTCGTCGACCGCACACGCGAGCACCGCTTCCGGGAGATCGACGACATCCCGATCGAACAAGCCGTGCACTACGTCGCCGAGATCTCGGGCGACGCGGTGCGCTCGTCGATCCGCTACGGGTACATGAACATCACCTCGGCCGAGGGCCTGGCCCAGCTCGGTCAGTTGGTGCATTCGCGCGACCGCGACGTGTTCTGCCTGAACGATGCGCCGGAGAAGCCGGGCGACACGATCGATGTGGGGCGCGTACGCGCCTCGCTCGAGCGGATGTTCCCGATCGCGAGTCGCTGGGAGCGCTGAGGGTCAGCGCCGCAGGCCGAGGCGACGCAAGACGCGGCCTCCGAGGCGACGGACCCGTCGTCGGAGTGCGCGCGGGGAGGTGATCGTTGCGAGCAGTGGAGCGGTCTTGGGTCCGAACTCGCCGGACCGGATCGCCTCGAAGGCCTTCTCGACGAGACCCTCGAGGAGGATGGCCGCAGCGTCGAGCGGCACGCGGTCGACGGCGGCGACCTGGAGCGTGTCGTCGAGTTCGGAGTCGGGGACGAGGAGGCCGAGGTCGCCGACGACCCGCACGCCGCTGGCCCGGATCGAGGCGACTGCCTCGGCACCGTGGGACCGCATCACCCGGGCGACGGCGGCAGGGACGACGAGGGTCGCCTCGTCGGACCCGGGTCGCCGCCCTTCGACCATCGCGTTGAACCCGGCACGACGGACGATGTGGTCGTAGAGCTGATAGTCGAACCGGTGGCCGACGCGCTCGTTGAACATGCGGAGCATCTCGACCTCCTCCGCCGAGAGCCCTCGGTTGCTCTGCGCGCCGGTCGAGACCTGCAGGGTCGCTCGCCTCAGGCCGAGGAGGTCTTCGAAGTCCTCGAACAGCCCCATGCGGTGGCTCGGGTCGACGACGACGACGGTGACGCGGTCGGGCGACGTGGCGGATACCCACTTGGCGACCTGTCGGCCGTGCTCGTTGCGCAGCCAGAAGCTTGGCGTCGACGGCTTCGGGGCATCGGGCCCGCGGGAGACGTCGTCGAGCCAGTCGGCGTACCGCAACGACGATCCCGCCTTGACGTACTGCTGCCACGTGCTCGGGAGCAACTGCTCGAGGGGCCGGAGCGTGACGACGACCTTGACCCGTTCGCCGCCGAGCGCCTCGACGATCTCGGCGGCCTGCTCGACCGACGCCTCGCAGAACGACTCCCCGCTGATGATGATCCGCGAGTCGGTCGATCGGGCCGTGGTCGCCACGAGGTCGGTCCAGAGGCCTTCCCGCGGGACGGCTCCACCGTTGCTCCATCCACGGCGGCGCCCGATGGCGGCGAGCCCGTGCATGTAGTGGCTGCGGGTCCGGCCGGGGTAGTGGACACCCTGATCGCGCAGTGCCGGCCGAGCGTCGAAGAGGGCGGCCTGGAGCGCAGTGGTTCCGGTCTTGTGCACCCCGACGTGCAGGAGGACCTCACCGGGACTGATCCAGGCCGTCGTCGGGTCGCTCATCGGGGCGAGTGTAACGAGCGGCCGCGCGCCGCTCCGGGACACGATGGTGTCAGGGGAGGGCGCGCCGGTCGATCTTGCCGTTGGCGTTGGTGGGCATCGTCTCGAGCGCCGTCGACGTGACCGGCACCATGTACGACGGCAGGGTGGCACCGAGCCGGGTCAGATCGAGGTCGCCGTCGGCCTCGGCCGCCAGGTGGTACGCCCGCAGTTCGGCCTCGGCACCCTCGCCGCGCATCACCACGGCCACCGAGCGCAGGCCGAACGTGCTGCGCATGGCCGACTCGATCTCGCCGAGCTCGATCCGGTAGCCCCGGTACTTCACCTGCGAGTCGACGCGGCCGCGGTAGTAGAGGCCGCTCGGCTCGACCCTGACGAGGTCGCCGCTCCGGTAGTACTGCTGCCCGCGGTGCTCGACGAACGGCGACGGAGCCGGGGTCGAGTAGCCGGCGAACACCTGCGGTCCGCCGAGCAGGAGTTCGCCCTCCGAACCGAGTGCGTCGGCATCGCTCGTCGAGCCGTCGTCGGCGAGGAGGGCGACGAGATTGTCGCCGAACGGTCGGCCGATCGAGGCCGCGCCGACGACGGGTTCGTCGGCGCCGACGAGGTGCGCGGTGAAAGCGATGGTCGCCTCCGTCGGCCCGTAGAGGTTCCAGATCTCGCCGTCGGGTCGGAGCCATGCTCGACAGCCGTCGACAGTCTCCATCGGGAGCGCCTCGCCGCAGAACTGCACGACACGGAGTCCGGTGACGTCGTCGGCGCGTGTGGCACGGGCGAGTTGCGCGCCGAGCAGTGGGACCGAGAACCACACGTCGATCCGCTCGCGTCGCACGTAGGCGCCCGGCATCATCAGGTCGACCCGGGTCGGAGCCACGAGCACACCGTCGGCGTGGAACGACACGAAGATGTCGTGGATGCTGAGGTCGAAGCTGAGGTCGAAGAACTGCGTGTGCCGCGCGTCGGTGGGGAAGTCGATGAGTGCACAGATCGAGGTCACGTAGGCGGTCAGGCTTCCGTAGGTCACCGGGACGCCCTTCGGGGTACCGGTCGATCCGCTCGTGAACATCATGTACGCCAGCCGATCGGCCTCGACCTCGAGCGCGCCGACGACAGCGAACGGGTCGTCGGCGGCTGTCGATGGCGACACGGCGAGTGCCTCGGTGGTGACCCGTGTCGCGTCGAGGAGCGGCGTTGCGCCGGCGATCGCGGGCGCGGCCTCGGCGGTCGTGGCGTCGTGGACCACGAGATCGAGGGCGGCGAGCTCGACGATCTGTTCGAGGCGATGGGTGGGGAACTTGGGGTTCAGCGGGACGAACGCATGCCCCCCAGCCACACTGGCCAGCACGGTGAGGTACGTCTCGAGTTGATGGTTGCTGAGGACGCCGATGCGCAGAGGGCGAGCGGGCCGGGTCGCCTCGCACTGTTCGCGCAGGGCGCCCACCGCCTGGGCTGTCTCCGCCTGAGACAGCCCTCGCCGCGTCCCCCCGATCGGACCCTCGTAGGCGATGGTCTCGGGGCGGAACCCGCCCGACGACCGGGGGCCGAGGAGGTCGGAGATCCTCACCGGCTGCTGTCGACGAACGCCACGATCTCGGCCACCGACATGAAGTGGATGGCGTCGTCGTCGGCGAGGTCGAGTCCGAAGTGCGCGCCGACGGTCGTGAAGATCTCGACGAAGGCCAGCGAATCCCACTCGACGGGCGAGCCCATCGCGGAGTCGGCGGTGACGGAGGTGCCGGGGCGGCGACCGGCGAGAACGCCCGTGACGAGTTCGATGACCGTGCGCTCAGTGTCGGACATGGGGGAACCTTTCGGTGATCGCGGCCTCGGCGGCCTCGAGGAGTGTGCGTTGCGTTGCCGTCCACGAGTCGGGACGGCCGATCTGGTAGCCGCCGACCCGTGAGTTGCCGCGGTCGGCCGCCCGCTCGGCGAGGTCGGCCCAGGTGAGGCCGTGTGGGGGAGCGACGCCGAGGTCGAGAGCGTCGGAGATCCGGGCGAGGAAGGCGCCGGCGTCGCGCGGCAGGTCGGCGAAGTCGAGGATCGTCACCCGATCGGGGTGGGCGTCGCGGGTGTCGAGCAGCCGGTGGTTGGTGGCCTCCCAGAGCCAGATGTTGCGCTCGATCGGTCCCCAGTCGGCCCATGCGTCGGCGTCTGGCCCCGACACGGGTCGGACCCGACCCATCGAGATGAAGCGCTCGCGGGTGGAGAGGGTCTTGCTGGTGGCCGGCCATCCGACCGGCATCGGGTCTTCCCCCTCGAGCCAGGTGACCGAGCGGACGAAGCTGGCACAGCCACGGACGATGCCGACCATACGGGTGTCGGTGTGGAGATCGAGGATCGCCTGGCCGATCACGGCGTTGTAATAGGCCGCGTCGACGATGGTGTCGACCTGCTGACCAGGACCGGAGGCTGCGCGGCACGCGGCAGTGATCACCTCGTCGGACCGCTTCGTCCCGGCCACGAGGGCTGCCCGTTCGCTGCTCTTGAAGGCGGCGAAGTTGTCGAGGTTGACGAGGGGGAGGAGGTCGACGCCCTGGTCGTTGCCGCGGTGACCCTCGTGGCACGCCGCGACACCGCCGAGGCCGTCGAGGGCCTGGGCGATGAGTGACGTGGCCGTGCGGCCGGTGCTGGCGACGAGGTGGAGCAAGGGTCAAGGCGAAGGGTCGGCGTGGACGCCTCGGAGCCTACTGTCGACGATCCGGCCGGATCGGGTCTACAGAGCGTGGTCGGACCTGCCGATACCCTCTGCGAACGTTGACGATCGGGACGAGCAACTCGGGAGGTGGGACATGCGCAGCACGGTGACGCGGGCGCTCGTCGCCCACGTGCTCGTCGTGGCGGCTCTCGTCGTCGCAGTGCTCGTGGTCCCCACCGCTCGGCCGGTCGGCGCCGTCGCTCCGCAGGGGTTCAGCGATCCGATGTGGTGGCCGTTGCGTGACCCAGCCCTGACCTCGTGTGCCTGGACCAACTGCACCGTGAACGGCTCGCCGTACCACGGCTACTACGCCGTCGACTTCGTCGATGCCGACTGGCAGACCGCCGCTCCGACCCACGATCCGGTGTACGCCGCCGGGTCGGGGATCTTCCACCTCGGCCAGATCGACCCCGGTTGTCGGCAGCCCGGCGACGTGGGGCGACAGGGAACCTGGGCGTGGATCGATCACGGCGGCGGTGTTGCGACCTATTACGGCCACCTCGACTCGATCGTCGCCACCGACGGCGCGTGGGTGACCCCGGCGACCCAGATCGGCACGATGGGGAACTCGGGCTCGGGCTGCGGCGGGGGAGAGACCCTGTACTACCTCCACTTCGAGATCCGCACGAGCGGCTACTGGGGTGGGGTGCAGCAGCCCATCCCGTCGTTGCTGGCCTGTCGCAACGGGCAGACCCGGTTGTATCCCAACGACCTGCCCGGCCCCTGGACGGGGTGGAACCAGATCAGCATCCCCGACCGCCTGACGGTTCCGGCCACCGACAACTCGTGCATCCCGGCCACCTTCGCCGTTCCCGAGCGTCCGACCGCACTGATCGGAACGGTCCGCCCGACCTCGCTCGTGCTCGGGTGGGCTGCGCCGGTCGAGCCCGTCTCCGAGATCGTCGTGTCCTTCGGACTGTGGAGCCCGGCTGCGCTGAAGTACGGCTACCCGAGTTACGTGACGTTGCCGGCAGCGGCGACGTCCTACGAGTTCGCCGGTCTGCTCGAAGGTCGGCAGTACCGCGTGAACGTGGCATTCCGGAACACGGCCGGGTCGAGCCGATGGCCGGCGCCTCTGGTGCTCGTGCCCGGAGCGCGTCCCGACCGGCCGACGACCCGCTACGTCAACCAGTACATCCGCTCGATCGCCTACGGCTGGAACCGACCGGCGTACCACGGGTACCCCATCACCGGCTACCAGGTCGCGATCCGGCGGTGGCTCGGGTCGTCGTGGTCGTCGTGGAGTTACGTCCGGACCACCGACGGGTATCGCCGCTTCGACAACCTCCCGTCCGGTGTCACCCACCAGTTCAAGGTCAGGGCGTTGAACGCGATCGGGTGGAGCCGTTGGTCGATCGTGGCGTCGGGCGTCCCGTCCTGATCGTCCGGCGTGCAGCGGGGTCACGGCGCGCGATCCGTCCCTGAGTAGTGTCGGGGCGTCTGACCCTCGGTGGCGAGGCGGACCGCTCTCCGATGATCGCGCCTCTCACCCACATCGTGCTCCTGCTGGCGGTGTTGCCGCTCGGGATGTTCCTCCCGCGTGCGGCGCGGTTGGTGTTGCTGACGCTGGTGGGCATGGCGACCATGCTCCTCCTCGTGCCGGGAGCGTTCTGGGTGATCTCGCTCACGTGCCTCGAGGGTCTCGTGCTCGAAGCTGCGCTGCGTCGCCGACCGCGAGCCTCGATGTGGCGCCAGTACCTCCCGTACGTGCTGCTGCTCAACCTGTTCGCCACCGACATCGCCTCGGCCGCGGCCCCCGGTCGGTTCCTGATGGCGGGCGTCGCCTTCGCCGTCGTCCGGGTGTTCATGACGACGAAGCAGTTGCTCGGATCGTCGACGACCGGGAGGACCGAGCGGTGGGTCTCGATGTTCGCCGGCGGATTCTTCCTGCCGGTGCTCGTGGTCGGGCCGGTGCTCTCGGGCACGGCTCTCTGGACGCAACGTGCCAAGGAGCCCGAACTCGGCTCGACCGAGTCGATGTACCGACGTCTGGCGTTCGGGTGGTTCCTGTCGGTGCTCGCGGCGCCGTGGGTGCACGACCTCGCCGGTGGCGACGGCCTCGGCCGGGTGACGGCGCCACTGGTGATGCTCGCCCTCTTCGCCCACCTGTTCTTCGCCTTCTGGGGGCAGTCGCTGATCGCCGAGGCCGGAGCGGCGCTGTCGGGCTTCAGCGTGCCGCGGAACTTCGACCAGCCGTGGCGGGCCCTCGACATCCGGGAGTTCTGGAACCGGTGGCACGTCTCGATGGCCAAGTTCGTCACCCAGTACGTGTTCCTTCCGCTCAACCTGCGCAAGGTGCCACCGAAGGTCGCCACCGTCGTCGCGTTCACCTTCATGGGTCTGTGGCACGAGGTACGTCCGGGGTATCTGATCTGGGGCGTGTGCCACGGTCTCGTGATGGCGAACGCGCCGCGTGTCACCGCCGACTCGCCGGCACGTGCGCGCTGGATCAGCCGCGTCCTGACCCTGTCGCTCGTGGTGTGTCTCTCGTACGTCGCCAACCACGCGTTCGGCTGACGGGTACGGTGTCGATGTGAGCGAGACCCCGCACGAGCAGGCGACGGTGCCCACCGAGCGGCCGGCCAGCACGCCCGGCACCGCGACGGCGAGCCGGTCGAGGTTCCCGCTGCCGACACGGCTGCCGGCACCGGTGCAGTGGCTTCTGCTGGTGCTGGCCACGGCGATCCTTCTGCGCTGGGTCGGGCCCGAGGCCGTCGAGTCGCCCTACAACGGCTTCTGACCGTCGCCCCGGCATTCGGGGCCGCCGTCTAGCCTCACGGTGTGCACGTCCTCGTCGTCACCTGCTCCGCCTCGGGTGACGACGCCCGCATCGTCCACCGCGAGGCCCGGGCCCTGCTCGAACACGGTCACCGAGTCACGCTCGTGGCCTGCGCGCCGGCGAGCACGACCGACGATCCGCCCGGTCTCGCCAGGGTGGTCATCCCGCGGGCCAGTGGCCGACGTCGGTTCGCGTCGTGGAAGGCGGCCCGCGCCGCGGTCACCCGTCACCTTCCGGAGAGCGACCTGCTGCTGATCCACGACCCCGAACTCGTGCCGGTGCTGCTCGCTCGTCGGCCTCCCGTGCCGGTGGTGTGGGACGTGCGTGAGGATTACGTGGCCAGCGTGACCGATCGCCGCTGGATCCCTCACGTCGCCCGACCCGCGATGCGTGCGGTGGTCCGTGGCGTTCACTCGCTCGCCGCTCGCCGGTGTCACCTCGTGCTCGCCGAGGACTCGTACGTCGAGGTCGTCGGAACGGCACCGGTGGTCCCGAACAGCACGTGGGTGCCCGACGTCGCGGCGCCGGCACGACGCGCGCCGGGTGAGCGTCCGGAGGTCGTCTACGTGGGTCGTCTGTCGGTGGGCCGCGGGGCGCTCGAGATGGTGGCCCTCGGCCGGCTCCTCGGCGACGAGGCGAGGGTGGTCCTGATCGGCGCGGCCGACGACGACGTGACCGCTGTGGTCCGTGCGGCGGCCGACGAGGGTGTGGTCGAGTGGACCGGACCACTCCCGAATCCGGTGGCGCTCGAACGTGTCGACGGCGCCCTTGCCGGGCTCGCGTTGCTCCATCCGCTGGCGAACTACGTGCACTCGCGTCCGACGAAGGTGCTCGAGTACTCCGCCCGAGGTGTCCCGTACATCACGACGCCGCTCCCGTTGGCCGTGGAGGCCGCCGAACGCTCGGGGGCCGGTGTGGTGACTCCCCACGGCGACGTGGCAGCGGTCGCCGACGCCGTACGTGCCCTCGCGGCCGACCCGGACCGGCGCGACGACTGGGGTCGGCGGGCTCACGCCGACGCACAGGAGCACTACAACTGGCAGCGCGACGGCGAACGGTTCGTGTCGCTGCTGGTGGGGTGGGCCGAGGCCGGGCGGGCCGGGCGGTAGCGTCGGTGGCCGTGTCCGACGTCTCCGCTGCGCAGACCCCCGAGGGGCTCCGTCCGCTCACGGCGACGGTGTCGGCCCGCCAGTACCTGCGCGACATCTGGGCGCGGCGCGACTTCACCTTCGCCCTGCCGTTCGAGGAGTTGCGCTCGTCGCACCTCGACACGTTCCTGGGCAACGTGTGGCACCTCGGCAACCCGCTGTTGTCGGCGGGGGTCTACTACTTGGTGTTCGCGCACATCTTGAACGTCGACCGCGGCATCGACAACTACATCGTGTGGCTGGTGATCGGCGTGTTCGCCTATCACCTCACCTCGTCGAGCATCCTCGGTGGCGCCAAGTCGATCGACAACCGCCAGGGGCTGATGCGGTCGTTCCGGTTCCCTAGAGCGATCATCCCGATCTCGAACACCATTGGGCACCTGCTGACGTTCGGGTTCCAGTTGCTCGTCGTCGTGCTGGTCGCCCTCGGGAGCGGGGTCGGCCCGTCACGGCGCTGGCTCGCCCTGCCGCTCGTGCTCCTGCTGCACACGATGCTCAACCTCGGCGGGTCGTTCGTCGCAGCCCGGCTGAACGACGCCTTCCGCGACGTCGAACAGCTCATCCCCTTCGTCCTGCGGCTGCTCCAGTACACCTCGGGCGTGATGTTCTCGGTCGACCGGGTGCTCGCTGGCGACAACGTCTGGGCACAACGGCTGATCACGCTCAACCCGATCGTGGCGATCCTCGACGCCTATCGGTGGATGATCCTGGGCAACCCGATGCGGCCCGGTGCGCTCGTCGTCGCCGTTGTCGAGTCGGTGGCGCTGCTCGTCTTCGGATTCCGGTTCTTCCGGGCCGCCGAGCACTCGTACGGGAAGCCCTGACGTGGCGCGCGGCGACATTTCGGTGAGGGTGCGCGACCTGCACCTCGAGTACGACGTGTTCTCCGAACGACGTGCCGGGCTCGCGAAGCGGTTCAGCACGGGATCGGGCAGCGGCCGTCGCGTCGTGCACGCGCTGAAGGGTGTGTCGTTCGACGTCCGTCAAGGTGAGTCGGTGGGAATCCTCGGCTCGAACGGGTCGGGCAAGAGCACCCTCTTCCTCGCCCTCGCCGGGCTCCTCCCGCCGACCCGCGGCGAGATCCTCGTGCGCAGCGAGCCCAAGCTCCTCGGTGTCGGGGCGGCCCTGATGCCGGCGGCGTCGGGCCTCCGGAACATCCGCCTCGGGTGTCTGGCACTCGGGATGCCGGCCGACGAACTCGACGAGGTGATCGAGGACATCGTCGCTTTCACCGAACTCGGGGAGGCGATCGAGCGGCCGCTCAAGACCTATTCGTCGGGTATGAGGGCGCGGCTCCACTTCGCGATCGCGACGGCCGTCAGGCCCGACATTCTGCTGGTCGACGAGGCCCTCGCGGTCGGCGACAAGGCCTTCCGGAACAGGTCGCGGGAGCGGATCGAGTCGATGCTCGCCTCCGCCGGGACGCTGATGCTCGTGAGCCACTCGATGACCGAACTCAGCCGGTTGTGCCGGCGCGGGATCTGGCTCGAGAAGGGTGTGCTGCGTGCCGACGGGCCGATCGACGATGTGATCGAACTCTACGAAGCCACCGGAGCGGCCGACACCGCGGACGCCTGATCGCTCAGCCGGGCAGGACGGCGGCGGCCAGTCGACGATCGATCTCGTCGTAGTGCGCCATCCACCAGTCGGGCTGGACGTGGTGACGGTCGCGAAAGACGAACTGCCCGTCGAGGTACGGAATGCACCACGGGAGGTGGGGGCAGGCGATGTCGTCGAGCGAGACGACCGCGAGGAGCGGATCCTGTCGGTCGCGGTCGGCGAGAGCGGTGGCCTGGGCCTCGGGGGTGCCGTCGGCGAGCCAACTGCAGGCCTCGAGCGAACCTCCACCGGCCAGACACTCGACCCGGTCGTCGGTGGTCTCGGGCGTGTAGTCGATGACCACGACCGACGCACCTGCGGCCTCGATCCGGTCGAAGGCGTCGTTCATCAACCGGGTGTATGCCGCGGGGTAGCCGAGAGCGGCCATCTCGGGGTCGTCGAAGGTGTACTTCTGGCCGGGACCGAAGGTCTCGGGTCGACGCGTGCGCTCGACCACGACGACGACGTCGACGTCGAGTTCGGCCACGAGGTCGGAGGTCCAGCGATCGCGCAGCGGGTGGCACGGTGTCCCGCCGTCGGTGTGGTCGGTGACACCCTCGACCCACGAGCAGCCCTTGCTGACCTGGGCGAACAGGGTGAGGTCGTGCTCGTCGGCGAACCGTCGGAACACGCGGTTGAGCATCAGCGCATGGCTGTCGCCGGCGAGGAGGACCCGCCTGCCGTTCCCCGTGCGCAAGGCGCAACCGTCCGACTCGCCTACACGGCACAGCGTGGGTTCGGGACCGACGGACGATTCGTCCTCGGCGACGGCGACCCAGTCGACCGAGCCGATGTCGGGCCCGGTGAGGCCCGTCGGGAACGGTGTGCTCGAGGGTTCGACGACGGTGCTCGCCGTGGCGGCGAGGACGGGTGTCGCCGGACGGCGGAGGATGGCTGGGGCGGCGACAGCGACCACGAGGGAGACGACGAGTCCGAGGCCGACGGCGACGAGGGGAGCGCGGTCGAGGCGCGTGCTCGACCGGACGGGCATCTCGACGGCCGCTGCGGAGAGTTCGGCGAGGGCCGTGGCGAGCACGGCTGCGGCGAGGGCGGTGACCCACGGCGGCGTCTCGACCACCAACCCGAGCACGACGATGACCGGCCAGTGCCAGAGGTAGGTGCCGTAGGAGATCCGACCGAGGTGGACGAACGCCGGGGCCGAGGCGAGGCGTGTGGCCACCACCGTCTCGCCCTCGAGTCCGGCGATCAGCGCCGTCGACAGCAGGGCGGCGAGGATGCCCCGTGTCGGCACGCTCATGTCGACCAGCGACGTCGACAACCCGACGAGCCCGATCAGGCCGACGGCCGCAGTGATGTCGGCGATTCGTCGACCGAGGCGCAGCGCGTAGAGGCGGGTGGCCACGGCGAGACCGCAGCCGAGGAGGATCTGGTAGATGCGCGTGTCGGTGCCGTAGTAGGCGCGGGTGACGTCGTCGGCGCCGAGCACGACCTGGGCGGCGAGCGAAGCGACGGTCAGCGCAGCGACCGCCGCGGCAACGGCATGACGTCGGCCGCGCGAGGCCCGCCAGACGACGAGCAGGAGCACGGGGAAGACGACGTAGAACTGCTCCTCGATCGACAGCGACCAGAAGTGCAGGAAGGGTGAACTCTGGACCCCTTCGGCGAAGTAGTCGCGGGCGACGTCGACGTAGTGCCAGTTGGCGACGTAGAGCGCGGCCGAGCGGGCATCGCCGGCGAACCCGAGCCGGGCTGTGATCGGTTGCGTGCCGAGCGAGACGAGGCTGCCGACGACCAGCAGCACCGCGGAGGCAGGGAGGAGGCGGCGGAAGCGTCGGGCGTAGAACTTCCGGAAACGCAGACGTCCCGACGACGACAACTCGACCACGAGGATGCTCGTGATCAGGTACCCCGACAGCACGAAGAAGAGGTCGACCCCGAGGAAACCGTTCGAGAGCGTCGACATCCCGGCGTGGAACGCGAGCACGAGGTAGACGGCGACCGTGCGGACCCCGTCGAGCGCCGGGCGGTAGCCGAACGGAACGGGTTCCCTCTGGCCCCCGATCAGCGAGTCACGATCTGCGGCCACGGACCGAGAGTCTACGGAGACGACGAGAGGCCGTCCGGGATCGCCCCGTCCGCGGCATCAGCCGCGGGTGACCGTGGCCGTCGTCGCCTCGACAGCGGTGGCGGCGCTGCCGACGACACCTCGACCGATGGCGACGACCTCGTGGAGCCGTGGCGCGGCCGTGCCGCTGGTGCCCGAGACGATGAGCGACCGGACCCAGACGAGGGCCCCGTCGACGACCGCCGGGACGAAGGGTCCGTAGACGACCTTCGATCCGTTGGCGTTGAGCAGGGTGATCGCCCGGGCGAGCTCGGGGTCGGCGTCGACGGCGCTCTGGGCGACCTGCGGGGTGCTCAGCTGCCGTTCGGTCGCGGCCTCGACGCGGACGAGCACCAACCGACCCGACGGTCCGTTGGAGGCGATGGCGAAGGCCGCGAGGTGATCGCGAGAGGCGCTCGGCTTGCCGGACGCGCCGGGGCTGAACGGGCGCACGGTGCTCCAGGTCGGTGTGGCCGAGGCGAGTGCCGAGTGGACGAGCACCGACGGGCTGTCGCCCCTGCTCGAGTCGTCGACCGACGAGGCCGCCGACGGTGAGATCGTCCAGCGGTCGGAGCCGTTGAAGAGTGTCTCGGCCGACCCGACGTGGTAGCGGCCGAGGAGCGTCGACTGCACGGTGAACAGGTCGTTCGGGTAGCGGAGGTGGGCGCTCAGCGAGGCGCTGATCGACGAGGTCGGCTCGATCAGGCCGGGGAGGATCGACTCCCACAGGTCGAGGATCGGATCGCTGGCGGCGGAGGCCCGGTAGAGGTGTGTGTCACCCGTGGCGGCGTCGACCACGGCGCGCACGGCGTGACGCAACGAGTTGAGCGTCGTGCGGGCGACATCGCTGCCTGAGGGAAGGCCGGCCGAGCCGTAGTACTGCGCACCCGGATAGGTGGCCGAGGTCGTGTAGCCGTCGACGATCCACGTGATCCGGCCGTCGACGAGCGCCGGGTAGGGATCGCTGTCCCACGACAGGAACGGGGCGAGGGTGGTCAGGCGATCGGTGAGGCCGCGACGGAGGAGGAGTTGGCTCTCGGGAGTCACTTCGTCGGTGAGCCAGAGTCGGGCGTCGCCGAGGGCGATCGAGGCCACGACCTGTCGCCACGACGAGCCGAGCGCGACACCGCGGGTACCCGTGTAGGTCGCGCCACCCTGCTGGGCGCGGCGGGTGCCGACGAGGGCCCACCATCCGTCGAGTCCCTCGCCGAAGTAGGTCGCCGTGCTGGCGATGTCGGCGGGGTCGTGCGCGGGGTCGAGGAGTGATGTCGGCTGGCTGGTGTCGGGCCGACCGTCGGCGTCGGTGGTGTCGGCCGGTGCGGCCACGAGGCCGTCGCCGTGGGTGTACACGAGGTGCTCCTGCACCCAGCCCGTGGCCGGCAGTCCGCCACGATCGGGCTGTCGGGCGGCGACGAGGAAGGGTCGCTCGACACCGTCGACGACGTACCGGTCGAGATCGACGTCGGTGATGCGCGTACCGGCGGTTCCTTGGAGCACCTGCAGCGGTGCGGCCATGCGCTCAGGGTCGAAGAGCGGGGTCCGTGCGAGGACCTCGGTGGCGGCCCGCTCGCTCGGTGCCGAGTCGAGCCCGTCGGCGAGGGTCAGGTCGACGACCTCGACGTCGCCGAGTCCGTACGCCGCCGAGGTCGCGGCGAGTGTGCGGTCGTAGGCCGAGAGCTGACGCGAACCCTCGGCCGGCGCCACGACGGCCTGCTCGACCACGAGCGGGACGACGACGAGGGCGACGACGTGGACCACGGCCCACGCCGCGACGGCTGCGGTGCCGAGCCGCCAGGTGCGGGTGACGACGGTGTGCACGAGGGCGAGGGCGGCGGCCAAGGCGACGATCGCCGTGACCCAGAGTCCAGGTCGGACGACCTCGAGGAGCGTGTAGCCCGCCCCGACGAATCCACCGCTGCGGTCGAGGGCGACCGAGGGCCGGGCGACCAGCACGTAGTGGAGGGCCTGGAGTCCGAGGAACACACCGACGAGGATCGCGATGTGGGCCGTCGCGACGCGGCGTGACCGGAACCGGCGGGGGAAGCGCAGTGCCCCCGAGACGGCGTGACCGAACACGGCGATCACGGCGGAGAATGCGACCAACTGACGGAGCCAGCCACTCACCACGGTGAGGAAGGGGAGGTCGAAGAGGTAGTCGCCGAGGTCGCCACCGGTGCCGGCCACGGGAACACCGAGGTCGGACCCGTGCCACCAGAGCAGCCACGACTGCCAGTACGACGGCGCGGTGGTCGTGATCTGCCAGACCGCCCACGTCGTGACACCGATCAGCAGCCAGCGGTGCGCCGGGCCCATGCGGTCGTGGTACCAACGCAGGGCCCGGTTGACCGGGGAGAGCACGCGCTCGCCAGCCCTCAGGACCAGCCAGATCGTTCCGCCCAGGACCACGGCGCTCACGGTGAGGGCGCCGACGACGAGGATCACCTGCGCCACGGTGCGCGTCCGCCACACGGCGGCATCGGTGGTGGCGGCGAACCACCACCGGTCGAGTAGCACCCCGGCAAGGCCGACGATCGTGCGCCAGACGGCGAGGGCGACGACCACCACGAGGGCCGCGATCGCCTGTCGACGGGTCCGGCGCTCGGCCCATGCGACGATGGGGAAGCGCGGCGCGATCGGTCGGTCGTTCACGACCCGTCAGGCTACGACGTTGCCGAGCTGTCGCCGCGGACGCGCCGTCAGGAAGCCGATGCCCCAGCTCAGGTGCATCGTCACGAGCGCGAGAGCGACGAGCGGCGCCCGTCGGCGGTCGGCAGCGACAGCGGCCACGGCGACGAGCACCGCATAGGCCGCCGGTACGGCGAGGGTGACGGTGGCGACAGGGGCGAGAGCGAGGCCGAGCCCGACTCCGAGGGTGACGGCGACCGGGGCCGCTTGGCGGAGCTTCATCGACGAGGGGTGCAGGCGGAGCACTGCCCGCTTCCAGCGCCCGTACTGGAGGTACTGGCGGGCGAGCGTGCGCACGCTCGGACGGGGGAGGTACTCGACCCAGAGTCGCGGATCGAACCAGATCGTCCCGCCGGCCGCCCGGAGACGGATGTTCAGTTCGTAGTCCTGGTTCCGGATGAGTCGCTCGTCGTAGCACCCCACGGCCTCGAGGGCCGTGCGACGGAAGACGCCGAGGTACACCGTGTCGACCGGACCCTCGGAGCCACCGACGTGGAAGCGGGCCCCGCCGGTGCCGGCCACGGAGGTCATCGCGGCTGCGACGGCCTCCTGGAACGGGGTGCGCCCGACAGCGTGTTGAACTCCACCGACGTTGACCGCCCCCGTGCGCAGCATCGTCTCGACAGCGTGGCGGATGTAGCCAGGCGAGAGCGCGGCATGCCCGTCGACACGGACCACCACCTCACCGTGTGTCGCGGCGATGGCACGGTTGAGGGCGGCCGGAGTGCGTCCGCTCGGGTTGGCGACGATCGAGACGCGCTCGTGACGACGAACGAGTTCGGCCGCGACCTCGTCGGTGGCGTCGGTGCTCGGACCGATCGCCAAGCACACGTCGAACGGCAGCGGGTAGTCCTGGGCGAGGATGGCCGTGACCGCGGCCTCGAGGTGCGCAGCCTCGTTGAGGACGGGCACCACCACCGAGACCGTGGGCCAGACGACGGACGCAGGTGCGGACGACACGTGCTCCGACACGGCGGGCTCGGGCACGGCGGGCTCAGATACGGCGGGCTCGGGCACGGCGGGCTCAGGCACGGCGGGTTCAGGCACGGCGGGCTCAGACACGGCGGGCAAGGACCACCCAGATGGTCCGGAGGAGGATCTGGACGTCGAGCACGAGGCTCCAGTTGACGGCGTACTGGAGGTCGTAGCCGAGCTTGAAGTCGGCGTGCGTGTCGTAGCGACCCTGCACCTGGGCGAGCCCGGTGAGGCCCGGGGCGAGCCGGTGCCGCCGGTCGTAACCGGCGACCGTGCGACCGATCTCGGCGGTCATCTCGGGCCGCTCCGGACGCGGGCCCACGAGCGACATCTCGCCGCGCAGCACGTTCCAGAGTTGGGGAAGCTCGTCGGCGCGGGTGGTCCGCATCCATCCGAGTCCGCGCACCACCCGGTCGTCGTCGCGGGTCGCGAGACGGGCACCGTCGGCCTCGGCGTCGTGTCCCATCGTGCGGAACTTGACCATCGTGAAGTGCTCGCCGTCGCGTCCGACGCGCACCTGGCGGTAGACGACGCCGCGGCCGGCACGGAGCCTGACGTAGAGCGCCAGCAGTCCGACGACCACGAGGACGACCGGTGCAGTCGCCACCACGGCGACCAGGTCGAACAGTCTCTTGAGGCGGGTCTGGTGCGACGCCATCACGTCGGTGCGGACGCGGGTGAAGGGGAGGCCGGCGATCTGGTGGACCGAGCGGAGCCCGAGCAGGACCTCGCGTGCGCTCACCCGTTGGTGGATGCCGATGTCGCGTGCGTCGATCGAGTTGATCGGTTCGGGGAAGGCCGACTCGAAGGCCGCGAGGTCGAGGAGCAGGACATCGGTGGTGTCGTGCTCGTCGAGGAGGCCGACGACGGCGTCGAGGGAGGCGGTGGTCGCCACGATCACGGCGTCGCGACTGATGACCTCGTCGAAGTGCCCGCTGGCGAGGGCGATCGCCTCGTCGGACCCGACGAGCAGCACTCGAGACGGCCCTTGCCGCCGTCGGGCGAGCGACCGACTCACGTGCCGGTTGAGGGCGAGCCAGACCGCACCGAGGGCGAACACGCCGGCGAGGTTGGCGCGCGGCATGAGATAGCGGTCGGTCATCAGGACGGCGAGACCGCCGATGGCTGTCCCGATCGCCATCGACACCGTGCAGCGCGGGAACCACGACCGCATGCCGAGCCGCGGCTCGCGTTCGTAGAGCCCGACGAAGTAGTTGACGCACACGTGCAGCACCGTGGCGATGGCGAAGTTGGCGTAGTACCGACTGGCCGGGTACGTGGGCCAGTCGAACCCGAAGCGGGCGATGTTCACGAGCAGCATCGACGCATAGAGAGCGACGACGTCGAGGACGAACAGCATGCGGAAGCCGCGAGCCCAGAGCCACGAGAGCGGACGGTGGGCGCCCCGCACGATCCGCTCGATGGCGGGAGGGAACTCGGGCGAGGGATCGGGTGCGTTCATGGGCGGCCTGCGCCCATCGTACGGCTCAGGTCGTGGCCCGAGTCGGCACTGCCGATCCGCAGGCCCAGGCCACGAGTGCGGCCGATGCGACTGCGTGCACCACGAGGAGGAGGGCCGGGTGGAGCGGAGCGTTCCAGGTGTCCCAGGCCAACGGCGAGAGCGACCCGTGCGCCCCGACGGCCCACCGTCGTTGCGCGGCGACGAAGGTCGTGTTCCAGACCCACCAGGTCGCCACGCCGAGGAAGGGGACCAGCAGGTTCCGAGCGGTGCGCTCGGGCCGTTCGTCGGTCGGCGAGAGACTCGCGGCGAGCGCCAACGGAAGCCCGGCCACGAGCGGGAGCGAGTACCGCGCCTGCCAGTACGAGCCCGACCGGTTGCCCGAGCCGACCTCGAGTGCCCATGCCACGACGACGACGCCGACGAGCAGCGCGACCACGATGCCGGCACGCCGTGAAGAGACTGATGCCGCGAGACCGAACAGCGCACCGGCGCCGACCCACCAGAGCACGACCGATGACATCGGCGCCGACGCATCGAGGGTGCCGAGCCGTCCGACGACCTGGACGAGGTGTTCACCGCTCGACTGGACCACCGCGAGGAGATAGGTGGTCGAGAGCCGCTCGGAGAGGCCGACCACAGCAGCGCCGGCGAGAGCAACGAGGAGCACCCCGAGGCCAACCAGGTGGAGCCGTCCACGGCGGCCGTCGGCGAGTCGGGCCGAGGCCCACGGCGTGGCGAGATGCACGACGATCAGTGCCACCGGCGCGAGTGCGAGGACGAGTGGGAACGGCGAGCCGGTGTCGGTGCGCACGGCGACGACGGTGGCGATCCACGAGACCACTGCGACGAGTCGCTGCGGACGGGTGGCGCGTTGCCAGAGTGACGCGAGCGGGGTGGCGGTGGCGAGAGCGGCCGCGAGGATGACGAGGGTGGCCCACAACGGCCCGTCGCGGCGTGACGCAGCGAGCGCCGCCCACCCGGCGATCAGCAGCCAGTCGCCAGCAGCGACCCTGGGCCGGCGGGGGAGCAGCAACGATGCCCAGATCGCGAGCCCACCGGCGACGGCGAGGCCCGAGGGATTGGTGATCGACAGGGTGAACCATGCGAGCGGCGTGAGCCCCACGAGGACACCCATCCGAACGAGGGCAGTGTGTCGGTGCGCCCGACGGAGGACCGCGCCGAGGAGGAGGAAGGGGATCGCGGCGGCGAGGAGTCGGGCGAGGTACGCATAGCCGCCGGCCCACGGCACGTACGAGGCCAACCCCGGGAGGAGAAGGCCGAGCGGCGGGTAGTGCTGTGAGGTGGTGCCCATCGCATGGGACGCCGTCGAGAGGCCGACACCGTTGTTGCACGTCACCGGAACGTCGGGCTGGAACGCGAAGCAGGCCGGGTTGGGTGTGCCCGCCATCGAGGGCACCTCGAAGGTCACGACGGTCCGCGAACGCGGCACCCTCGTGCCGGTGCGCTCGCCACGAACGAGCGCGGCCGACGCCACCTGGTGGCTGGCCTCGTCGGGTCCAGCGTTCCGTGGCGTCGCCAGGAGGTGGGCGACGAGCACGAGTGCGGCGGCCACGAGAGCGAGCCACGCGGGCCGGTTCGCCACCGAGCGGCGGCCCGTGACGGCAGCCGATCCGGCGAGGTCGGACGAGGGGCTCGACGACATGGGCCGAGTGTAGGTGCGGGGCCCCGAGCGGGGGCCGATGGGTACACTCGCCGCATGGAGCAGTCGTCCGTTCCCGAGGGTCGTGGCGCGGCCGCGGGTACCGATGCTGCCGCGGAGGCGGCGGTCGCGAGCGACCTCGCTGCGTCGCTGGTGAGAGTGCGCGAGCAGGAGACCGAACTCGGGGTCCTCCGTGGCCGCATCGCTGTGCTCGAGCGCGACCTCCGGCGTGCCGAGCAGCGTCTCGGTCTCGTCGGTCGGCTGTCGGCGATCCGCCGGAGGGGGTTCGTCGCGGCGGTGCGCGGCCGCCTCGGGTCCACGGCCCGATGACCCCAGACGCGACGACCCCGCGCTCGACGACCCTGCTGACCGTCGTCATCGACGAGTCGGGCTGTCCGTCTCCACAGGTCGCCGGATGCCGTGAGTCGGTCCGTGTCGCGGCGCGACGCGTCACCGGGTCAGAGATCGTCATCGCCTCTCTGGGCGACACCCCGCCGACGGAGGGGTGGGTGCTCCTGCTGGAGGCAGCCGATCGGCTGACCGCTGGAGCGCTCGACGCGCTCGTCACCACCATCGCGTCGTCGCCTGGGGCATCGCTCATCGTGGGCGATCACGAGCGTCCGGCCGGATGGCTCGGCGAGCGTTCGTTCCACCCGGAATGGTCGTACGAACTGATGCTGTCAGCGCTCCACGTCGAGTGCGCAGTGGCCGTGCGCTCCGACCTCCTCGCCACGGTCGTCCCGGCGTCGACGTCGACCGGCCTGCGCGACGGGTTGCTCCCCGAGATCGTGCTCCGTTCGGCGGAGGTCGGTGTCACTCCGGTGCGTTGCCCCGAGGTCGTCGTCGAGCGACATGGCGAGAGGGTGGGTGTTGATCGACACCGAGCGATCGTCGCTGCGCACCTCGGCCGTCAGGGGGTCGCCGCCGACATTGGCACCACCGATCACGGCACGCTTCACGTCCGTCGGGCCGACGTGGGTGAGCGGGGGGTGTCGGTCGTCATCCCGACCCGCGGGTCGACCGGGACGGCGTGGGGTCGGACGTCGACGTGGGTCATCGGAGCGGTCGAGTCGATGGTCGCCACCTCGTCGTGGCCCGACCTCGAGTTCGTGGTGGTCGCCGATGCGTCGACGCCGGGGTGGGTGCACGACGCCCTGCTCCGCATCGCACCCGACAAGGTCCGTTGGGTCGCGTGGAACGAGCCCTTCAACTTCTCCGCGAAGGTCAACCGCGGGGTGGCCGAGGCGTCGAACGACCTCGTCCTGATCCTCAACGACGACACCCACCTGGTCGACCCCGACGCGATCGGCGAGATGGTGGCGCTCCTCGGTTCGGTCGACCCTGCGTCGTCGGCTCGAGTGGGAGCCGTCGGCGCCCGGTTGTTGTACGAGGACGGCACCCTGCAACACGCCGGCCACGTGTACCAGGAACACCCGCTCCATGCCTGCGTGGGGTGGCCGGGCGACCACCCGGGGCCCGGTGGCCGACTCTGGGCGACCCGCGAGTGCTCGGGTGTCACGGCGGCCGCCGTGCTCACCGATCGCGCCACGTTCGACGAGGTCGGCGGCATCCCTGTCGGCTTCCCGCTCGACTTCAACGATGTCGCCTTCTGCCTCGCCGTGCGTGCGGCTGGTCACCGGATCGTCTGGACCCCGCACGCCACGTGGCACCACTTCGAAGGGCGCACGCGCGAGCGCGGGCCGCGCCCCGATGAGTACGCCGCTCTTCATGCTCGTTGGGGCAGCGCCCTCGACATCGACCCGTACTACCACCCTGCGCTCGAACCGCGTCGGGCCGACTGGCTCGAGCGTCCCGCCTCACGGTTCTGGAAGGTGCGCGGCGCGTCGTTCTGACGCGCCTCGGCCCCCCGACGCGCACTCAGTTCGTGGTACGGGCCGCGCGCCGGTCGAGGATCCGTCGCACCGGTCCGCGGAGGCGAGCCTTCGCCCACTGGGCGAGTCGCCGCGGTGCAGTGCGGATGAAGGGCGGCTCGACGACGCGACGGGCGGCCTTGTCGAGCGTGATCCCGCGATAGGCGACGTCGATCCGGACGGCACCGATGCTGGCGCCGAGAGAGCTCGGTGGTGTGACGAGCAGGTGCCCGCCCTGGGCGAAGCCGACCGTGCGTGCGCCGAGGAGTCGACCCGAGATGATCTGCACCCCGACCCCCTCACCGGGCGACCCGAGATCGTCGACGACGGCGGTGTGGACGGTGCCGTCGGAGGTGGTCCACTCGACACCCACGATGCCGAACTCGACAACCCCTCCCGTCTCGCACGGCTGGACGACGACCGACCGGAGCGAGGGGACGGTGCACCGCATCGTGACGAGCGACCAGCCCTCGGGGGCAGTGCGCGGTGTGTCGCGCCACTGGCCAGCAGCGCGGAGCGAGCCCTGCGGGTACGCGGTGATGGTCGCCACGCCCAAGCGGTTGGGCGGGCAGAGAAGTTCCGACGAGGCGCCGGCCTGAACCGCGCGCAGTTGTGCCGCGAGCGGTTCGCTGGCCACCGCGGCGAGACCCGGCAGCCAGAACACGTCGGTCATCGGCACGGCGGCGAGGTCGTGGGCGTTGGCGAACGGCAACAGACGCTCGAACCAGCTCGCCGCGAGGACCTCTGAGGCCGTGCCAGCGACGTCGTCGTGGTGCCACTGCCCGAGTTCGGCGGCGAGTCGGCGGTCAGGGCTGCGCAGCACAGCGGCGACCGACTCTTCGAGTGCGATGCGGAAGTCGATGTCGTCGACCCATGTCGACAGGTGCTCGCGGATCGTGGCCGCAGCCACCGTCGCGAAGTCGAGGAGACCCTCGCGAGCGATGTCGAGGCTCGGATGTCGTTCCTCGGTGGAGTCCTTGCAGACCGGCTCGCCCTCCGGAGTGAACGCGAGCAGGGTCCCGACGGCAGGGGTCATGACCCGCTCGAGGATCTCGGGGTTGCGGATGATGACCGTCGATGCGTCGTCGGCGCGACCGTGGCCACCACGGGAGGGCATGTAGCCGAGCATGCGTGCACCGCGTGACACTCGCTCCTCGCCGGCCGGGGTCAGGGCGCTGTAGAGGCCGATCACGTCGCGGTCGCACCCCATCCCGCGAATCACCCGGGTGAGCCCTTCCTGGATCATCCCGCTCCAGCCGATGTCGCAGAGCACGATCGGCTCGGTGGAGTCGATTCCGCCGTGCAGGGTGCGGGCGAGGTACGCCTCGAGGCCCGCTCGCAAGCGGGCGGAGGAGGCGACGATCTCTTCGCGGAGGCCGGCGTGAGCGCTGATGGCCTCGAGGGCGAGTGCGCGCATCCGATGGTCGTGCGGTCCGTCGTCGACGACCTCGCGTACGAGGCGCAGGTCGACACCGAACGCCTCGCTCACGTGCTCGGCACGGAAGTCGGCACGTCGGGCGAGGGCGGCGTAGAGCTCGTCGACCGAACCCGTGAGCACGGCAGCGCGCAGGACACCCCACCGCGACGAATGGACCTCGAGCGGAGTGGGGCCGCCGGGTCGGACGCGACGGATCAGCTCGGCGATCGTGCCGCCTTCGCGGAGGAGGCAGTGCACGGCGCTGGCGCCGAATCGCTCCGCGGTGACCGACGCCCAGGTCGCGAAGCCCGCCATCGCGGGTCCGGCGACAGAGGCGCCGAACTGATACGCGGGCTGGACAGCGGTTCCCTCATGGCGCAGCAACGTCTCACGGACCATCGCCGCCCGGCCCGCATCGGTGGCGTGGTCGGCGCTGTGGAGAGCGAAGGAGTCGGCGGTGCCGTGGAGGGCGTCGAGCGACCGCGGGACGGCGAGGTGCACGAAGCGCAGTCCGGCGTCGAGGGCGGCCAGCCCGTCGGAGACCTCGTTGTCGCCGATGTGAAGCGACGCCCTGGCGGGGACACCCGCTGCATCGAGTGCGATGCGCAGCAGGCCGTCGGCCTTCGCGGTGTCGTGGTCGCGCGAGGTGACGACATCGTCGTAGTGCTCGGGGCCGACACCCGCTGCCGCGAGCAACGACCGGAGTTGAATCGCCGACAGATAGGTGTCGCTGACGAGGACGACCTTCACGCCGGCCGTGCGGGCCTCGCGGAGCAGAGCGAGGGCCGGCTCGTGGCGGCGGAGCATGGATCCCTCGACGGCGAGTTCCTCGGCGACGAGCTCGCCGATCGTTCGTCCGCCTCGCCACCCGTCGGGCATCTCGCCCCAGATCTCCTCGATGCTGGTCTCGGGGGACCGCCCGACGACGTGGTGGGGGATCCGGGCCCGGGCCTCGGCACGGACGCGGACCTCGGCGAAGTGCGACGGGGTGACGTCGTGGGGGAGCGCTCCGAGCCGGAGCAGGTGCTCACCGAGGTGCGGCCACAGGTGCCGTGGTTCGGCGACGGGCCGCCAGACCAGGGTGTCGAAGACGTCGCTCGTCAGCATCCGCACGCCGTCGGCGAGGGCCCTGCGCACCTCGGCGTAGCCGGAGGGCGTCGCGTCGGGGAGCGTGCGATCGTTCATGGCCTCGTCGCATCGTAGCGATGCGGCCCACCGCTACAGTCTCACCCGCATGGAACAGCGGGTCGTGGCCGACGGGAGTGCGCGTGTCGAGCGCCGCTGAGCTGTTCGCCCGACGCGAGCTGCTCTGGAACCTCACGCTGCGCGAGATGCGCGGTCGGTACAAGCGCAGCACCCTCGGTTGGGCGTGGTCGATGCTCAACCCGCTCGCCACGATGGGTATCTACACCTTTGTGTTCGGCGTGGTGATGGACACGCGGCCACCCGTCGGCGACCCGAGCGGGCTCTCGGCGTACGCGCTCTACCTGCTCGCCGGTCTGCTGCCCTGGAACTTCTTCAATGTCTCGGTCAACACCGGCATGGCGAGCATCGTGGGCAACGGGGGACTCGTCAAGAAGGTGGCCTTCCCCCGCGAGCACCTCGTGGTGAGCGTCGTGGGTGCAGGCCTGTTGACCTTCTCGATGGAGCTCGTGGTGCTGTCGGTGGTGTTGCTGATCGCTGGCAACATGGTCGTGCCCTGGCTGCCGCTGGTGGTCGTCGCTGCCCTCCTGCTGGCGATGTTCGCGACCGGCTTCGGTCTCGCCCTCGCGGCCGCCAACGTCTACTTCCGCGACCTCACCTACCTCTGGACGATCGTCGCTCAGGCGTGGTTCTTCATGACGCCGTTGGTGTACCCGCCGTCGGTGGTACGCGACCGCGTGCCCGGCTGGTTGTTCCGGGTGTTCGACCACGCTCCGATGGCGGTGACGGCCCGCGTCTTCCGCACGTTGGTCTACGACTTGCGGTTCCCCGCCTGGTCCGACTGGGGTCTGATGGCCGGGTACGGCGTCGCCGCGCTGTTCGCCGGGTGGTGGGTCTTCACCCGCCTCGAAGGTCGCTTCGCCGAAGAGCTCTGACCCTGCGGGTCCGATGACACTGCGGGTCCGATGACCCGTGCCGCTCGTCGCAGTCAGCGCCAGACGCCGGGGATCTCGATGGCGCCGCTCGTCGGCTCGGGTCCGGGAGCGACCTCGAGGATGTCGACGGCCCGTGTGGCGAGGGCCCGCTCCGAGGTGGGGTCGGTGACGGTGAACGTCACTCGGTAGCGACCGCACTGGAACGGCATCCGGTCGACGACGAACGTGCGGCGCAGTTCGTCGCCCGGAGCCGACGTGCCACCGTCGAGCAGGTCGAGGTGGCGCTGGGCGAGGAGTGCGCCGCCCATCCCGTGCACGGAGAGCGTCAGACGCGGCGCAGTGACGGCGCTGATCGAACGGAGCACGACCTCGATGTCGACGGGGTCGCCGGTGTGGATCGACCCGGTGCCGCCCCGGGGGACGAGGGCGCTCGAGACGATCTCGAACTCGCCGCTGCCCGATGCGAGACGTCGCCCGCCGCGAGGTCCGAGGGCGTCGTCGGTGTAGGCCTCGATGACCTCGTCGGGTCGGCCCGTCATGCGGAGTGTGCCGTGGTCGAGCCACGCGGCGCGCTGGCAGATCTGGGCGGCGTTCTCCATCGCGTGCGTCACGAGGATGATGGTGCGTCCCTGTTCGTGGAACTCGCCGATGGTGTTGACGCACTTCGACTGGAATTCGGCGTCGCCCACGGCGAGGACCTCGTCGATCACGAGGATGTCGGGGTCGACGTTGATCGCCACCGCGAAGCCGAGTCGGACGAACATGCCCGACGAGTAGTTCTTCACCGGCGTGTCGATGAACTGTTCGAGCCCGCTGAAGGCGACGATGTCGTCGAACTTGCGCTCGATCTCGCGGCGGGGCACGCCGAGGATCGCTGCGTTGAGGAAGACGTTCTCGCGGCCGGACAGTTCGGGGTGGAAACCGGCGCCGAGTTCGAGGAGTGCCGAGACCTTGCCGTGGACCTCGACCCGACCCTCGTCGGGGCGGAGGATGCCGGTGAGGCACTTGAGCATCGTCGACTTGCCCGAGCCGTTGTGGCCGACGATGGCGAACGACTCGCCCGGCCGGATGTCGAAGCTGATGTCGCGCAGCGCCCAGAAATCCTCGTGACGACCGCGTCGGCGGTTGAGCAGCGACTGCTTCAGCGACTGGTTCCGCTCGTGGAACACGCGGAAGCGCTTGGACAGGTGCTCGACGGAGGCGGCGAGCTCGGGCATCGACATCGTCGGGGAGGCTACCGCGCCGCACTCCCGACCTCGGGGCGGGTGCTCCGGTAACGTGCGGGCGGATGTTGCAGCGGCTGAGGTACCGGGTCCGCGAGGCGCTCGGCCTCGTGCGCATGCAGGAGACGATCAACGTCCTGCAACAGCGCTCCGACATGCTCGACGCGCCCGGCCACTTCGCGGCGCTGCACACCGCGGTCGAGGAGTTGCAGTCGCTGCGGTTGGTCCTCGGCGGCACCCTCCTCGCCGAGCACGCCCCGCTCTCGCAGCAGCCGCTGATCAGCATCGTGATGGCGACACGCGACCGCTCCCGCCTGCTCCGTCGGGCCGTCGAGTCGGTGCTCGCCCAGTCGTACACGCACTGGGAACTCGTCGTGGTCGACGACGGATCGGTCGACGCGACCCCCGCCGTGCTCGACCGGATGGCCGACCCGCGCATCGTCCGCGTGCGCACCGAGGGCGTGCGGGCCGCAGCGGCGCGCAACGCCGGACTCGCGGCGGCGACGGGCGAGTGGGTGACGTTCCTCGACGACGACAACCTCATGGGGTCGCAGTGGCTGCGTGGGCTCGCGTCGTTCGCCGAGCAGCACCCCGATGCGATGGTGGCGTACGGCGCACAGTGGCGGCAGTACGAACAGGCGGTGGCCGACCCTTCGGGTGCCTATCTCTGGTTCCGTCCGTCGTTCGATGGTGACGAGCTCCAGCGCGCCAACTACATCGACCTCGGCGCGCTCGCGGTGCGTCGTGGAGCGGCCGAGTTGTCGTTCGACGAGTCGCTGCGACGGTTCATCGATTGGGAGCTGGTCGTCCGGCTCGCCGCCGTGCACGAGGTCCACCCCGTGCCGGTCGTGTCGGGCGTCTACTTCACCCAGGTCGACCACCGCATCACGCACGACGGCTCGCTCGACGCATGGCGCGAGTTCGCCGGCCGCCTCGCCGATCCTGCCGACCCGGTGGGCATCCCGCACGCGCGTCGACCGGGGTGACGATGACGTCGCCGTCTGGGCGCACTCCTCGGCTCGTGTTCGTGCTGTCCCCGTGGCAGAACGCGTTCTTCGCCGAGCTGGCTACCGTGCTCGTCGACGAGATCGGGCGCGCCGGGGTGAGCGCTGTCATGACGACCGAGCCCGGCGAGTTCGCCGTGAGCGAGGACGATGTGTTCGTGCTGATGCCGCCGCACGAGTTCGTGACCCTCGAGGGATCAGGGATGGTCGACGATCCGGTCGTGGCGGCACGGACGATCGGCGTCTCGGCCGAGCAGCCGCACCAGGTGTTCTTCGCGGCGAACGCCGACATCGGGGCCCGGCTCGGCGCCGTGGTCGACTTCAGCGCGATGGCCGTCGCTGCATATCGGGAACGCGGGATCCGGGCCGCGCACATGCCCTTCGGGTACACGCCGCTCTGGGACCGTTTCGATGCATCGAGCGTGCCCGCCGGGCCGCCGAGGGTGCTCTACTTCGGCAACAAGAAGCCGCGTCGACTCGAGGTGCTCGCCGAGCATGCCGAGGTGCTCGCCCGCCAGTCGGCCCGACTCCTCGTGAGCGACAACTCGTCCCCCAACATGGAGAGCGGTCCGACCTTCCTCGTCGGCGACGACAAGAGATCACTGCTCGCGTCGACCCGACTGCTGGTGAACGTCCATCAAGGGGACGAGCCCTACTTCGAGTGGCTGCGGTTCTGCGAAGCAGCGATGGCCGGTGCGGCGTATCTCACGGAGCGGTCCGAGCACTGCGAGCCGTGGATGTCGGGAGAGCACTTCGCGGTGTTCGACCGGCCCGACATGGGTCGTGCGATCGAGGCGTTGATCGATGACGAGTCCGAACTCGCCCGCTTGCGCGTCGCTGCCTACGAGGCGGTGCGGAGCCACCCTCTCAGCGGGTCGATCCACGTGCTGCTGGAGGCCGCCGAGGCGCTGCGCTCGTCGGCTCCCGCGCCCGAACGACTCCCTGCCCGGACACGGACCGAGCCGCTGGTGGGAGTCCGACCCGCCGTGGTCCTCGGGACCCTCGCCGCACGGCTCGCTCCGCCCCGTCGGCCCGGTCCGCTCCGTCGGTGGCGACGTCGTGGAAGTGGCCGACGTGCGGCCGACACGTCGACCGTCGCCGTGACCCGAGCGACCGCTCTCCCCAGCGGCGAGGTGCTCGTCGCTCCCGAGGGCACCGAGTTCTTCGTCGGTGGCCTCGAGCGCCTCGTCGGTGCGCTCCACGGGTCGGGCGCCGATCTGGCCACGGGTGTCGCCGTGGCGCGCGAGGCAGCGGGTCGCGTCGTGCTGGAGGGTGTGTGGCCGTGGGAGACCTGGCGACTCCTCGACGGCCAGGACCTCGGCAAGGTCATGGTCGTGACGCCCGCAGCCTGGGCCGCCTCGGCGGAGTGGCGCACGGATCCGCGATGGAGCACGTCACCCCACCTCGCCGTGGCCCTGTCGGTGGCCGACAGAGGCGGTCGAGGCACGCACCTCCCCACCCCCCTCTGCTCCTACCCCTCCGATGAGAGATGAGTGGCTGAGGCGACCCGATCTCTCATCGGAGAAATCCTCCCGAGCGTCTGATGAGAGATGAGTGCGCCAGAGACACTCATCTCTCATCGGAGCGGGTGGTCAGGCGTGGAGGGGGTCGATCTGGTCGGGGTCGATGTCGTGACGGGCGATGGCCGCCTCGACCTCCTCGATCGTGGCCTTGCCTTCGGCCAGCAGGGCACTGAGGACAGCGACCACCACGTGTCCGGCATCGATCTCGAAGTGCTCGCGGAGCGCCTCGCGGGTGTCGGAACGGCCCATGCCGTCGGTGCCGAGCGGGACGAACCGACGGTGGCCGACGAACCGGGCGATCTGCTCGGGCACGATCTTCATGAAGTCGGTGACGGCCACGATCGGGGCGTCGTCGTCGGCCAGCAGTTCGGTGACCACCGGGACCCGCGCCGGCTGGCTCGGGTGGAGCCGGTTCCAGCGCTCGGCCGACAGAGCGTCTTCGCGGAGGGCCTTGTACGACGTCGCCGACCAGAGGTCGACTCCGATGCCGTGGTGCTGGGCCAGTTCGTCGGCAGCAGCGCGGGCGGCGCCCTGGGCCGAGCCGCTGAAGAGCAGCGTGGTCCGGCGTGAGTGGCCCTCGGGGGCAGCGGCCCACCGGTAGAGGCCGCGCATCACGTGCGCGGGGTCGAGGCCCTCGGGCATCGCCGGCATCGGGTAGTTCTCGTTGTAGAGAGTGACGTAGTAGAAGACGTCGGGGTCGGCGCCAGTGTTGCCGTACATGCGGGCGATGCCCTGCTGGACGATCGTGGCGACCTCGTAGGCGAACGCCGGGTCGTAGGCCTGACACGGCGGCACCGTGCTGGCCAGCACGAGCGAGTGACCGTCCTGGTGCTGCAGACCCTCGCCGAGCAGGGTCGTGCGACCGGCGGTGGCACCCATCATGAAGCCACGGGTACGGGCGTCGGCGGCCTGCCAGACGAGGTCGCCCACGCGCTGGAAGCCGAACATCGAATAGAAGGTGTAGAACGGGATCGTCGGGACGCCGCGGGTGGCGTAGGCGGTTCCGGCGGCGATGAAGCTCGCCATCGACCCGGCCTCGGTGATCCCTTCCTCGAGGATCTGGCCCTTGCTCGACTCGGCGTACGAGAGCAGCAGGTCGTGGTCGACCGGCTGGTACTTCTGACCCTGCGATGCGTAGATCTTGAGCGCCGGGAACAGCGAGTCCATGCCGAACGTGCGGCCCTCGTCGGGGATGATCGGCACGACCCACTGGGCGATGTTCTCGTCGCGGGTGAGGTTGCGCAGCAAGCGGGTGAAGCCCATCGTCGTGCTCACCGACTGCTCCGACGAACCCTTGCGCAGCTCGGCGAACGTGCTGTCGAGCGGCTGCTCGAAGGAGCGGCGGGGCCGCACGATGCGCTTGGGGATGCTGCCGCCGAGGGCTCGGCGACGCTCCATCATGTACTGGTACTCGATCGAGTCCTCCGACGGACGGAAGTACGGGAACTGGTCGTTGGCGAGGGCGCTCTCGGGGATCTCGTCCTGCAGGTGGAGCCGGTCGCGCAGCGCGAGCAGCTGCTCGGTGTTCATCTTCTTGATCTGGTGGGTCGCGTTGCGCGACTCGATCTCGGGTCCGAGGGTCCAGCCCTTGATGGTCTTGCAGAGGATGACGGTCGGGGCGCCCGAGCCGAGGTTCTCGACGGCGGCCTTGTAGGCGGCGTAGAGCTTGCGGTGGTCGTGGCCGCCACGGGGCAGGTTCTCGAGGTCGTGGTCGCCGAGGTGGGCGACCATCTGGCGCAGACGCGGGTCGGGTCCGAAGAAGTTGTCGCGGATGTACTGGCCACCCTCGACCGCGTAGCGCTGGAACTCACCGTCGACGGTGGTGTTCATCTTGTTGAGCAGCACGCCGTCCTTGTCGGCAGCGAGCAGTTCGTCCCAGCGCGAACCCCAGATCACCTTGATGACGTTCCAGCCGGCACCACGGAACACGGCCTCGAGTTCCTGGATCACCTTGCCGTTGCCACGCACCGGACCGTCGAGCCGCTGCAGGTTGCAGTTGACGACGAACACGAGGTTGTCGAGCTTCTCGCGGCTGGCGAGCGACAGTGCGCCGAGTGTCTCGGGCTCGTCGCACTCACCGTCGCCGAGGAACGCCCACACCCGGCTCTGGCTGGTGTCGTCGAGCTCGCGGTTCAGGAGATAGCGGTTGAAGCGGGCGTGGTAGAGCGCCGTGAGCGGGCCGAGGCCCATCGACACCGTGGGGAACTCCCAGAAGTCGGGCATCAGGCGCGGGTGCGGGTAGCTGCTCAGGCCACGACC
>Ga0172373_10000773_pt1 | contig 52630 bp, 47 predicted proteins | sample Lak10m_2_FD_114546 | JGI IMG/M metagenome (GOLD analysis project Ga0172373, IMG submission 114546) | Freshwater microbial communities from Kabuno Bay, South-Kivu, Congo - kab_092012_10m | ecosystem: Environmental > Aquatic > Freshwater > Lake | place: Democratic Republic of the Congo... | reverse complement strand
CAGCGACTTGGATAGCATCGAGCTCGATTCCGCAAGTAGCCTTGAGCTTTGTTGCGCCGATGTGTTTGTGTTGATGACCATAACGACTCCTTCCGTGAGTCACCCCTTGCGGGGATTTTTGGGTGTTTAACGGCGTCCCTGCCGTGGATGAGTCTTTTAGTGTGTTGGGCTCTCACCCGTGGTTCCCTCCTGCGTTTGCGGTCGCAGGGCTCCGTTGTCTTTCGACAAATCGTATGTTTCGCATGGTGGTTTTGTGGTTTGGTTCGGATCGGGCGGCAGACCGGGCCGCCCGAATGACTCTCACCGGGGTAGCCTGGACTACTGGATCAGTCGCAATGCCCCCTGGGGAGTACTGTTCGCCTGGGCCAACATCGCGGTGCCTGCCTGCACCAGGATGTTGAACCGAGCAAATTTGGTGCTTTCCTCCGCGACGTCGACATCGACGATCCGACTGTTGGCCGAGGAAAGGTTGTCCCGAAGGACAGAGAGTTGTTCCGAGGTGTGGGATAGCCGAGCGATGTTCGCACCTAAGGTCGCCCGATCGGTCGTCAGCTGTGTGATCGCTGACTTCACGCTGCTTAATGCGGTAACCGCTGCGCCCGTTGAAGCAACGCCCGCTCCGGTCGCGGTCGTGTAGGTCGAGGAGCTGAGATTGATGCCGGACATCGAGAACGTGTTGCCATCGCTATCCGTAGTCACGCCTCGTGTTGTGCCCGAGAACAGGCTGATACCGTTAAAGTCCTTGGTCGCCAAATCATTGATATACCCGCCCAAATTCGTGAATTCCGAATTGTAAAGACCTCGATCCGAATCCGTTTTTGTCACGTCCTGTGCCAACACGGCGAGTTCGCTCATCCGATCAAGCGCCTTGCCGACCTTCTGTAAGAATCCATCCTGGGTCTGGCTGAAGGAGATGGCGTTGCTGACGTTATTCTTCGCGGCGCTTGTTCGATTGATCTGAGCCTCGAAGCGTATGGAGACGGCGAGACCGGCTGCATCGTCCTCTGGGGACACAATTTTTGACCCTGACGATAATCGAGCGAGCGATTTCGACAGCATCGACGATGATTCCATGAGGAGACTAGCGCTCTTCTGGGCCGTGGTATTAGTATTGATGACCATAAGACTCTTTCCTTGAGTCACTCCGTTTCCGGAGTTCGTTAAAACGGCTTCCTTGCCGTTGGCGGGTGTTGTTGAGGGCCCTGCCAGTTTACCCGTCGGTGTTTTTCCTAATCCTCGGCCACCGACCGCCGATGTCTCTCGACACTAGAGTCATCGGCGTTTCGACCCATTGCTTGAATGGGAATTTCAACCAGGGGATTGTGGGCGGAGGACGGAGGAGGCAAGGAGGACCAGCGGCGACCCGGTCAGGATCCGCGGCGAATGAGGCGGAGGGCATCCACACGAACACGCGACAGGGTCAGGTGTTCATCGAGGAGCCGACGTTGCTCTCGCAGCAGTTCCAACTCTTCTTCTCTGACACTCGGATTGATACACCTCAGCTTCTGCATGCGGGCCAACTCTAGATCCAGACAACCACACATCTCCTGCCGGGCCTTCCGTGCCAGATCGAGGCCTTGCTCGGTCGCCAGCTGAGTCGCTATCTCGATCCATCGCGGCAGCAACTCATCGCGCAGCCCCGGCTGATCCAATAGCGGATAGGGGCTTCCCTCTCGCAAACAACGCACAAAAAGGGAAGGCGAGAACAACTCACCCACCTCATGACCTCGATGATCGAGCAGGATCCGGATCGGCGTAGGTGGAAGGAATCGATCGACATGCAACGTCGATGGGGCCACGCACTCCAGCACGAACACCACCTCGCAGTACAGCCCGCTCACCTTCGCATCCCGCCAGAATCCGAAGCTGCTATTGCCTCGCTCCGATCCCAGCAGCAAATCCAGAGCCCCTGTAGTAAGGGGATGGTCCCAGGTCAGGAATTGAATGTCCTCCCGGGCCAAGGCGCGGACGCGGTCCGAGGTCACGGTCATCCCACTCGCACCCAAACCTGGAAACACGTCCGCAAACACCCCCGCAGAACCCAACCGATACGTATGATCCGCTAGTGTCTCCACATGGATGGAATAGGCATCGAAGACGGAGATCATGAAGTCCTCCAAAGCCTCCTCAGTGTCCATCTCGCGAATCTCACAGGCCAACGCACTCCCCACCTGAGGTCGACACGAATTCAGCTCGAGCAGCCGATCCCGGCCCGCCTCCAATCGCTGCATCAATTCCTCCCGGGCTTCGCCGGTTTCCAAAACGAGTCGATCCACCTCAAGATGTGAGACCCGTCGCGTTTCGTGATAGTCTCGCGCCAAATCAAACAGCCGTGCCCGAAAGGACGAGAGTAACGCGCCAACGCCTTGAATGGTAACGTCGAAAGCCTTCAACCCCTCGTGATACCATCGCACCAACACCTCCTGCGGACTCCCCTCAACAAACGGAACATGGATTTGGATCTCCGAGGTCTGACCGATACGGTCAAGCCGCCCGATTCGCTGCTCCAACAGGTCGGGTTCGAGGGGCAGATCAAAGAGCACTAGGTGATGCGCAAACTGAAAGTTCCGACCCTCCCCACCAATCTCCGAGCAAATCAACACCTGCGCCCCGTCCGTTTCGGCGAACCAAGCGGCGTTCCGATCGCGTTGAACCAATGACAAACCCTCGTGAAACAAAGCCTGTTTGAGGTTGATGCGCAGTCTCAACGCAGCATCAATTGCCAACACCTTCGCTTGGGTCGCACACAGCACCAACACCTTCTCCTTCGGCAGCACCTGGAGTTTGTTCGACAGCCAATCGATCCGATTATCCTTCGAGTAATCCGGAATGAAGGCGGAACGCGTTTCCGGGTGCATATCCGCATCAAGTTCGTCCGCCAAACGCGCGAATGTTGCGTCCCCAGCCTCGCCGCACGGACATCGTTCCAAATGCACGACACGACGAGGGAAACCAGCAACGGACTTTCGCGTGGTCCGAAACATGACGCGGCCTGTTCCATGGCGATCCAGGAGAGCCGCCACGCATTGTTCGCGTAGCGGGAGCGTGCGTGATTGGTCGCCGGGTTGGGTCAGAGCCTCCAGCTTTGCACGGGGTTCGGTAAGCAGGTAGGAGAGTGCATCCAGATCCGGACCGGTGAGCGCTTCCCCCCGCTGGATGAGATCCACCCACCGCGCCACGGTGCGATAATGCCTCGTTTCCTCAACAAAACGTTCGAGGTCATAAAAGCGGTCCGGATCGAGCAAGCGCAGCCGAGCAAAATGGCTCTCCACTCCCAACTGCTCGGGCGTCGCCGTGAGCAGGAGTAGGCTGTCGGTTCGTTGCCCCAACGCCTCCACGATGGCGTATTCACGACTCGGTCCTGTCGTGGCCCACTCCAGGTGGTGAGCCTCATCCACGATGATCATGTCCCATCCGGCATCCATCGTCTGCTGGGCTCGCGTCGAATGACCACTCACAAACCCGATGCTGGTGAGCACCAACTGGTCATCCAAGAACGGGTTACCCCCCGGATTGCCCGCATCGATCGCTGCACAACGCGCCTCGTCGAAGATGTGAAACCACAGGTTGAATCGGCGTTGCAATTCGACGAACCATTGGTGCACGAGCGACTCCGGCACCAAGATCAAAACGCGCTGAACTCGGCCGGTCAGGATGAGCCGATGCAAGATCAAGCAAGCTTCAATGGTTTTTCCCAACCCTACCTCATCGGCCAACAGCACGCGTGGGGCCATTCTGGAAGTGACCTCCGATGCGATAAAGAGCTGATGCGGTATGAGATCGATCCGGCCACCCAAAAACCCTCGCAACGCCGACCTTCGACGCCGGTGCTCGTGGCCCAATGCCTCCACCCGAAGATCGAAGGATTCAGGGGAATCGACTTGGCCCGCCAGGAGCCTTTGCTGAGGTTTGTTGAAGACGGTTGAACCACCGATCTCGGTCTCGCAGACCTCCCCCACTTCAGACTCGCCCTCTACTTCTATCCGATACCAGATCAGCCCTTGCCCACCTCGGGTGCCGCGCACAACCCCGCCCCCACCTCGCTGTAAGGTAACCGAGTCTCCACACTGGAAGCAGACTCGCCTCAATGGGGCGTTGTCCAACGCGTATTCCCTCGTCTCATCGCTCGCCGCAAAGACGACCGTCACCGTCCTCTCCGAGACACGTAAGACCGCACCCAAGCCCAGCTCAGGTTCGGTCTCGCTCACCCACCGTTGTCCGGCCCGAAAGGCCTTTGTCGTCACAGCCACGTGCAAGACTACCTCGACCGAACACGGTGACCAATCGAAAACCCAAGCACCAACGGAACCACCCAATTCCAGATCATTGCGCCCCGACGGCGAGATCGATTCAGGTCAGCCACGGTCTCACAATGTCCCCGTGTATATCAGTCAGCCGAAAATCCCGTCCCTGATGACGAAACGTGAGCTGTTCATGCTGGATCCCCAGGCAATGCAAAAGTGTGGCGTTGAGATCGTGGATGTGAACCGGGTCACGAACAATGTTGTATGAATAGTCGTCCGTCTCACCGAAGCTCAATCCCGGCTTGATCCCTCCGCCCGCCATCCATATCGAGTAACACCGCGGATGATGGTCACGGCCAAAGGTTTTCTCCGTCAACTCCCCTTGACTAAACACCGTACGACCAAACTCCCCACCCCACACCACAAGTGTGTCGTCCAGCATGCCTCGCTCCCGCAAGTCCATCAACAGGCCCGCCGAAGGTTGGTCGGTATCATAACATTGATGGCGAATCCCCTCCGGCAGCTTGTCGTGTTGGTCCCAACCTCGATGGTAAAGCTGAATGAACCGAACCCCACGTTCTGCAAGCCGGCGCGCCAACACACAGTTCGCAGCAAAGGTGCCCGGTTTCTTTGATTCCGGACCGTAACGGTCAAAGGTCGAGGTCGGTTCCCTTGAAAGATCGGTTAGCTCCGGCACCGCCGACTGCATCCGAAACGCTAACTCATACTGCTCAATGCGCGTCTGAATCTCGGCATCCTGATAGTCCTCATACTTGATGCGGTTCAGCCGCGCGAGGTCGTCCAGCATGCCACGACGCTGCTGCGCATCAATCCCAGCCGGATTGGACAGGAACAGCACCGGGTCCTTTCCAGGACTGAAACGCACGCCTTGGTGCAACGACGGCAAAAATCCCGAACCCCACATGCGCTCGTGCAACGGCTGAGCGTTCGTAGGCCCGCTCGGCCTTGAGATCATGACCACGAACGTCGGGAGGTTTTGGTTCATTGAGCCCAGGCCATAGGAGATCCACGCACCCATGGAAGGTCGACCCGCATTTTGATGACCCGTTTGCAGGAAAGTCATGGCCGGATCATGGTTAATCGCTTCGGTGTGCAAAGAACGAACCACAGAGAGTTCATCGACCACCTGTGCTAGGTGCGGCCACAGTTCACTCAGCCACTGGCCGCTCTGGCCATGTCTCTTGAAGGCAAACGGTGAGGGGGCCACGGGGAATGCCTTCTGACCCGATGTCATTCCCGTCAGCCTCTGGCCTCCTCGTATCGACTCCGGCACCTCTTGGCGAAATCGCTTGGCCAGGCCCGGCTTGTAATCGAACAGGTCCAGCTGAGAGGGAGCACCCGCCTGCGTCAGCCAGATGACACGCTTTGCTCGCGCACGAAAATGAGGAAGCCTGGCCGACAACTCACCCGTAGCCCCCAGCCCACGGGGACTCAGCAACGCACTCAACACCGCCGCGCCCACTCCCACCGCGCCACGCCCCAGGAACTGCCGCCGCGTTGCATTTAAAGTATCTTGTCCCAAGGAATTCATCAGCTCACTCCCTCGTCAGTGTTTCGTCCAAGTTCAACAGCGTTCCCGCAACGGTCGCGTAAGCGGCCCATTCCACCGGGTCGATGCGCGAGTCCAAGCGCAACTCCCCCACCTCAAGGAACGACTTAGCGGCCTCCGGCTGTTGCTTGAACCCAGTGGCGCTCCGGCGAACGCCAGCCTCCAGGATCTCCAGTTCCAAAGGGCTTGCGCTGCGGCCCAACACCAACCGAAAGCCATACGCAACTCGAGCCGAACTCGTGTCTCCACCTTCCTGAATCATGCGACGTGCCAAAGCCCGCGAAGCCTCCACATAGGTCGGGTCGTTCAGCACGTTCAAAGCCTGAAGCGGCGTGCTGGTCCGCGATCGACGCACCGCACAGGTCTCTCGAAACGGCGCATCAAAGGTGAGCATCGCTGGGTTGGGCACCGACCGCTTCCAGTACGTGTAGAGGCCGCGTCGATAGAGTTCCGCTCCCTTGCCTTGCACATAGGTACTGGCGGATGATCCGGCCACTACCTGTTCATAGAGTCCCGGAGGATGATACGGTTTCACCGACGGGCCTCCCAACACCTCCACGAGCAAACCACTCGCCGCCAATGCCTGATCGCGAATGGTCTCGGCTGAGAGCCGGTACCGCGATCCACGTGAGAGCAGCCGATTGTCCGCATCCTCCGCATGGGACAACGGTGTCACACGCGCGTCTTGCCGGTAGGTCGCGCTCAGCGCCAGAAGCTTTACCATCGCCTTCACGTCCCATCCTGTCCGAACAAATTCTGTCGCCAACCAATCCAGCAGCTCTGGATGGCTGGGCGGCTCCCCGCGAACACCAAAATCTTCACTCGTTCGAACCAACCCCGTCCCGAACAGGAGTTGCCACAGTCGGTTCACCGTCACACGCGCCGTCAGGGGATTGGCCGGGTCCACCAACCACCGGGCCAACCCGAGCCGATTGCGCGGCCACTCGCTGGTGAACGGGAACAGATTCGCAGGCGTCGCCGCGTCCACTTGTTCCCCCGGACGATCATACGCACCCCTCGACAATACGAACGTCTTGCGCGGTTCTGAGCGCTCAGCCATCACTAAACTGATCGGCACGGAAAGATCCGCCTCCTCCACCTGACGCTGAAGCTCCGCCACGCGCCGAGACTGCGTGATGTAATCTGGAGCGCGTGCCAATCGAAAGGCCTCGATCTTTTTTAACTCCTCGTCCTTGGGCCGCGAGTCAAGCCGTTCAACCTTCTCGCGAAGCTCCTTGGACACCAGCAGATCGGGGTTCAGGTCCGAAGCCAGCACACGCACCCTCCACCGGGCCGCATGAGGATCCGGAGCCACATCGATCTCCACCACCATGTCCGAGGTCGCGGACGCAGTAATCCTTTCTCCAATGCCCACCTCAAACTCACCCGCCGCGCTGACTTTCCCCACCGCACTTCGAGGAATCAACCACGCCGTATCCGCCTTTCGATCCACCGCCTTGGAGGTTTCGGCATTTCCAACCGACGACTCAAACTGGGCAGGACTCAGCGTCACGCTCTTCAACCCACCACCCACCGCCGACTTCTTCTCCACCCGCACTTCACGAATGCTCAACCCGTTCGTCTTCACCGGTCCTCCTTCCGGTAACAGCACGAATTCGAAGCGAAGCGCAGTCACCCGCTGCAACGGTAGCCGCACCTCGATTCGGATGGGCTGCTGGTTGGTGCGCCCGGCTCGAACCGCAAACCATCCATCGAGCCCGAATGTTCCCGAATCCGATGCCTCGGCTTCTCCCACACGCTCCACCCTCCCTGCCCCACCGGTCCACCCCAATCGGGCATTCTTGATTTTCAGAATCCAGTCCTCCAACGACTCGAGGGCGTTCGTTCGGGCAAAAGCCAAATCGGTTTGTGCCTGACCGAGTCCGAGTCTCAGCATCGCAAGCTTCGACTCCACCTGCGGTGAGGGCAGCCGCACAAACGGGGGTGTGTTGCGTCGAATGTTCGCCGAGTAATCTCCAACCCCGCTCTCCGAGATGTTATGGAAAAAGGCAAGCAGGCTGTAGAAATCCTTCTGCGTGACCGGATCATACTTGTGATCGTGGCAACGCGCGCAGTTCATCGTTAGCCCCAGCCATACGGTCCCGGTAGTCTCCACACGATCCGCACAATACTCAGCCAAGAACTCCTCCGCGATGATCCCTCCTTCCTCGTTGATCATGTGGTTGCGGTTAAACCCCGTCGCAATCCTCTGTTCGAGGGTCGGATTCGGAACTAAATCCCCTGCGAGTTGCTCGATGGTGAATTGATCGAACGGAAGATTCCGATTGAACGCCCCAATCACCCACTCTCGCCAGCCCCAAAGCTCTCGATCCCGATCCACCTGATAGCCATTGCTGTCGGCATAGCGCGCCGCATCCATCCATTCCACAGCCATGCGTTCCCCAAAACGCGGAGAGACCAGCAGTCGCTCCACCAATCGCTCATACGCCTCTGGTGAAGGGTCGTTCAGAAAAGCCTCACGTTCACGGACCGATGGAGGAAGCCCAGTCAGATCTAAATAGAGTCGACGCAGCAACGCGGACCGATCGGCCTCGCGAGACGGGGCCAGCCGTTGCTGTTCCAACCGGGAAAGAACGAACACATCCACGGGATTGCGACACCAGGATTGGCCCTGAATCCTCGGCAGTGGTGGACGAACCGGAGCCTTATAAGCCCAGTGTTGAACGTTCGCAGCAACCGGAACCGAGGCGGCGGCCGAAGCTGGAACTGCGGCGAGTAAAGGGCCCGAGGTGACCGGCACCAAACACATGAGGCAGAGAGCGATCGTCTTCTTGAACCCAACGCGGGTGCGCAAGACGAGCCACCAGATGCTTCGGTTGAGTGCCATGGAACGACGATGCGGAAATCTTGTTCGAGTCGCAAGTGCGAGCATGCACCATCCGCAGCCTACCCATGAACGGTCACTCATTCCCCCTGTAGGCCGTGTGCCCTCGCACGGCGCCGACCATCTACCCATGAACCATCATCTGCGCCCCGGTGTAGGCCGTGTGCCCTCACACGGCGTGGTCGACTCACCCGCCTCTCCGTGCGCCAAGACGCTCACGGGCAGCCTCGTGAGCGAGGGCTAAACTTCGAGGCAATCCACCTACGAAGCACCGAACGTTTATGCCATGGACCTTGTGCGGAGTCATCCCGACTGCCAAACTCCCGGTGCCGTGAAAACCCATCCGAAATCCGTTGACCAGCCGTCGTTCCGATCCCCTGCTGCCTCTCCACCCTTCCGTCAACCCATCCGAAATCGGTTCCACCAGACTCTCCGATGGGCTTGGGTTACACTCCTCTTGGCGACCTCCGCCTGCACCTCGATTCGCGAGACCGAGCCAAGTCCTAAACCCCTCTCTCTCTCACCCGCCGTGGACATCCATACCCATGCTCGCCCCAACCAAGTTCGCGTCACTCACCTGGACCTCGATCTGCGACTTGATTTCAAGCTCAAGCAGGCCGATGGCAGCGTCCAACTCGACCTCCAACGAGTGGATCCCAACGCGCCATTGATACTGGATTCCAACGATCTCGAAATCCTGCGAGTGACTGCCGGGGATGGGTCGACACGCCCATTCAATCTAGGTCCAAAAGATCCAAAGCTCGGCAGTGCTCTTTCAATCAGCCTCGCACCGCGTGACCGTCGCATCACCGTCCATTATCGGACCAGTCCGAACGCGGAGGCCATGCAGTGGCTCGCCCCGGAACAAACCGCAGGAGGTCAACACCCCTTCCTTTTCACGCAGGGTCAATCCATCCTCACCCGAAGCTGGATCCCGCTCCAAGACTCTCCCGGCATCCGTGTGACCTACGCTGCCCAAATCCAAGCCCCAGAGGGCTTGACCCCTCTGATGAGCGCAGAACAACTCGGCCGCGACAACAACGGCCCCTTTCGCTTCCGAATGCGAGAACCCATCCCGCCCTACCTCATAGCCCTAGCCTGCGGGCAACTTCATTTCCTCCCCATCAGCGAACGATGCGGCGTCTGGGCCGAAGCGCCGACCGTGCGCCAAGCACGGGATGAACTGAGCGATACCGAGCAAATGATCCGCAGCGCGGAACGTCTCTTCGGCCGCTACCGATGGGGCCGTTACGATATCCTTATCCTCCCGCCATCCTTCCCGTTCGGCGGGATGGAGAACCCGCGGCTCACTTTCGCAACCCCCACCATCCTCGCCGGTGACCGATCCCTGGTCGGATTGGTCGCCCACGAACTCGCCCATTCCTGGTCGGGCAACCTAGTCACCAATGCGCGCTGGACTGATTTCTGGCTCAATGAGGGGTTCACCGTCTATCTCGAACAGAGAATCATGGAAGAAGTCTATGGCGTGGAACGGAGTGAGATGGAGAAACAGCTCGGTCGACGCGACCTAGAAGAAGAACTCAAATCGTTGGAGTCCTGGCAACAGATCCTGGAAACCCCGCTCGAGGGACGTCATCCCGACGAAGGATTCAGCCAGGTCCCTTACGAAAAGGGCGCCCTCTTTCTCCGACGCCTCGAAACGCTGGTCGGACGTCGAGAGTTCGATCTATTTCTGAACCGTTACTTCAAACGTCATGCCTTCCAAAGCATCACCACAGAGGATTTTCTAGCGGATCTCAAGTCGGACCTGTTCGAGCGCATCCCGTCGACGGATTCAAACGTGAACCTCGAAGATTGGATCCGAAAACCGGGGCTTCCGGCAGATGCGGAGGTCGTCCGGTCCCGTTGGCTTGCTGCGGTCGATGTCGAGCTCGGTCGATGGCAGTCGGGCGCACCTCCGAAAAGTCTCAAAACCCAAGGATGGGTGACCCAGCAATGGATGCATTTCCTTCAGGGATTACCCCGACTGCTGAAGCCCTCGCAGATGCGCGACCTGGATGCAGCGTTCCAGTTTACTTCGAGCGGCAACGCCGAGATCCTGAGCCAGTGGTTCTTGGTGACGATCCGAAATCAATACCGCGAGGCCGATCAACGGCTCGAACGTTTTCTGATGACTGTGGGTCGACGGAAATACATCAAACCGCTCTACGCGGAGCTGGCCACAACACCGGAAGGCCTAGCGCGAGCGAAGGCGATCTACACCCAAGCGCGACCACGCTATCACGCCGTGGCCACCACAACGATCGACGCGTTGCTCAAGGAAAAGTAAGACTGAAGCTCGAGTCGGGAGAACGAACTACACCAAAGGGGCTCGCGGACTAAAGTAGTAGTACTTCCCATGAACCGTCCTCCGTACCCCTCTGTAGGCCGTGTGCCCCCACACGGCGTTGGCCGCTCAAGCCTCTGTCCGCGCTAAATCGGGGTTCACAGACCCAGTGCGCGAGGCTTCAGCTTCGAGGCAATCTACTCCGATTCCAAGTCCAAGCCCACCCTCAGCTGTTCAGCAGCAACCCCGTCGAATCCCCAGATGCGAGGATGATCTTACCCGAGTTCCGCAGCGAGGCCTGCGTCTCAAGTAATGCGAACAAGGCTTCGGCCACTTCCGGCGAGCGCCGGATCTCAGCCAAGGCATGCCCCACCACCTGAGGTCTCACCGCCTGGGCCTGCCCCAGACGTTGTGACGCCCTCTTGTCCGCCTCAGAATGAATAATCGCCACCTCGTTCTCACCCGCCTGTCGCATCGCGGCCGTCACCTGCCGAAGTCGATTCACAACCTTGCGTTGAATCTCGGCGATCATGCCATGGTCCCGAAAGGCTACCTTCCGAATATAGGTCGAGCCTAAGTTGAAGCCCCATTGCGACGAGGTGGGAGAGACCTCCTCACGAACTTTCCGCGACAACGCATCACGGTTCTCAAGCAGAACATCGAGCTTGAGGTTCGAGAGTTGCTTCACCACCGCCGTCGCCACGTTCGCCTTCAGCGACCCCATAGGATCCGAGTTTTGGAAAAGGAAGGCTTTGGGGTTGTTCACATACATCTCAAACCAGATCCCAACACCCATTGGGGCTCCCTCTTCGGAGTTCACTAACTGGTTTCGGAGATACGCCTGATGAATCCGCGTCTCAACCGTGTAAGCCTTGCCAAACAAAGGAAACAACAAGGCCCGAGGGCCAAAGTGCGCGATGGGAAAAAAGAGGCCCGGCTCTTCCACCTGCCCCACCACTTTACCAAAAAATGTGTACACCAAAACGGTGCGCTCAGGCAACACACGCCAAAGCTGAAACGTGCGGCCCAACCCCAGCAACACCGCCGTGACCACAAACGTCAGAAAAAAACCGGCAACCATCCAGATAAGGAAGTCCATAGTAAGAATGTTTAGAGATTGATGATCGTTTGGGACGCCTTCTCTCGCAGCGGAAGGTTCGCGTTACGCAGATAGCAGTCCAACGCAGGCTTACCGCCCTCCGCATGCATCGCAGCCAACGTTTTTCCCAGCTCCAAAAGCGGCGCCGCTTCGGCCTGCGCCCGGTTCTCAGCAATCTGCACGGCTTGCTCGGCCATCTTCAATTTCTGGTCCGCATCCGCCTTGGCCTGGCTAATCGACGCCGCCACCTGGTTTTGTGTGGTATTGATCGACGCCAACGCTTCATCCACATCGCTGGGCGGGTCGATGTTCGTGATCAATGCCGCATCCAAATCCACCCCATACCGAGCGGATGTCTTTCGACAGGCTTCCTCCATGAAACTGTTGATCGCTGAAAGATTGCGCCGCAGATCATTGATCGACACCCCTTCCACGGCACCATCGGGGGTGTCTCCATGGAAGGTCGCGATCCGATCACGCAACACACTCACGAAATAACCCACCACATGCGCCGCCGGATGTGCCACCCCAAAAAGGTAGGCATACAGATTACGCTCACAGGGCTTCCATCGAATCTGCCCGGTGATCTGGACCGTGAGATTGTCCTTGGTCACCGCCTCAATCGAGGTCTGACGAATATCCGGATCCCAGGTGATGTCGATGGCCTGAATGGTCATGTCCACCTTGTAGAGCTTCTGCCAAGGCCACTTGAAATACGGCCCTCCCTGCGGAATCACCCGCACGTTAGGATAGCTGTAGCGCAGCTTCTCTTCCGCCGAAAGCAACGCGACAAGCTGCGGATCTTCTGACGTGCTGCCGACCGTGCGCTGGACCCGGCCAAAAGTCGTGAGCACCCCACGCTCCGTGGGACCGATTGAGTAAACCCCAAAAAGAAGCGTAAGCAGCGCCGCAACACCAACGCCGAGCACCAAACCGAGGAGAGTCAGGGGAATCATAAGTGTAGGGTCTGTGTTCAGTTTACAACATATCAATCCTGCCCATGAACGGTCATCTGGCCCCCCACCGTGTAGGTCGTGTGCCCTCACACGGCGTGGTCCCTCCTCCCTGCGGTTCATGGGCCCAGTGGGGGAGGTTTAAGCTTCGAGGCGATCTACTCAAGGATCAATAATTCGTATCGTACTTATCAGCATGATGCATGTGACGGCCGAATTGCGAGCCCGAAGACCAGATTTTTTTGCCGCCACCTTGCCTCCATCCCCCCTCCTGGCATCGAGTCCGCCTCCCCGATCGAACCCACACGTTGCGTGAAGGACTCCAACCCTTGAGCCTACGCCTAAGACTTTACTAATTAGTCGCTTCCGCATCAGGACGCAAACCGCCTGACCACGCCCCGACACCCGACACACCCCAGCCGCCGACCGCCTCGTCCAGGCGAAAGCGCGATTCAAAATCTTCTTCCTAACCAAGTTTCCTCCTTTACCAGACCATGCCCCACCCTTCAACGTGGTGGAGGTTGAAGCACCGACGACAGAATACACACTCATGCTGACGATTCGTGATCTCAAGAAAAGCTACGGAGGGCGGATCCTCTTCGAGAAAGCCTCCATGCAAATCAGCTACGGCGAGCGCGTAGCCTTGGTTGGCCCCAACGGTGCCGGCAAGACCACGATTTTTTCCATCATCATGCGGAGCGAAACCCCCGATGAAGGAACTGTAGAACGAGATCCATGGACCACGGTGGGCTTTCTGCCCCAGGAGGCGGAAGCCGTCGGTGGTGAGACGGTTCTCGAGATCGCCACGGGACGCGCCGGAGAAATCGGCAAGCTCGAAGAAACCCTGCATGCACTGGAAAAGGCAGGCACGGTGGATGTGCCAGAGTATTACGAAGCCCAGGGAAAACACGACGCCCTCATGGACGCCAGCTTCGAAGCCCGCGCCAAACGAGTGCTCAAAGGGCTGGGCTACAAGGAAGGGGATTTTTCACGCCCAGCTCGCGAACTCAGCGGCGGATGGGTCATGCGCGCGCATCTCGCTCGGCTTCTCGTCATGGAACCCGATCTGCTCATGCTCGATGAGCCCACCAACCACCTCGACCTGGTCGCCCTGCTCTGGCTTCAAAGCTATCTCAAGAACTACAAAGGGGCCGTTCTTCTCATCTCCCATGATCGCCAATTCATGGATGAGATCACCCAACAGGTCTTCGAAATCGCCAATCCAAAACTCATCTCCTACGCCGGCAACTACACCGACTACCTCCGGCAACGCGAAGATAATTACGAGAACCAGCTCGCCGCTTATAAAAATCAGCAGAAAGAAATCCAGGCGCTTCAAGAGTTCGCCGATCGCTTCCGTTCCGTAGCGTCCAAAGCTTCCCAAGCCATGAGCAAGCTCAAACAGATTGAGCGCATGGAACTAATCGAGAAACCCCAAGCCCCACGTAAACCTTTCCGCTTTCAGTTCCCCCAACCCGTTCGGGGCGGCCAACGATCCATCGGCCTCGAGGGGGTCCACATGGCCTACGGCTCCAACACCGTCTATGCCGGTCTGGATCTCCAGATCGAACGCGGCGAACGGACCGTGCTCGTCGGCCCCAATGGTGCCGGTAAATCCACGCTGCTGAAAATCCTGGCCGGAGTAATCGAGTTCCAAAAGGGAGAACGCAAGTTAGGCCACAACGCCAAAATCGGCTACTACAGCCAGCATCGCGCCGCGAGCCTCGACCCCGAAAACTCGGTCCTCGACGAGGTCCTGAAAAGCGCCCCCACCCTGCGCGAGGACGAAGCGCGCGGAATCCTTGGCTCCTTCATGTTCCGCAAAGAGGAGATCTACAAAAAAACCGAGGTCCTCAGCGGTGGCGAGAAAAGTCGGCTCAGCCTAGTTAAGTTCCTGGTCGATCCCCCCAACATTCTGCTCATGGACGAACCAACGACCCACCTGGACATTCTCACCGTGGAGTCGCTTATCATCGCATTGGAACGATTCGAAGAAACCTTGGTTTTTATCTCCCACGACGTTCACTTCATCCGCCAACTCTCGCGAAAAGTAATCCACATCAATGCCGGTCAAGTGACCAGCTACGCCGGGGGCTACGATTATTTCCTCGAACGTACCGGAGGACTCTCCGACGCACGCGCCGCCTTGACCGCCGAGTAACCCGCCTCCAACGCAAGGCCTCAATCTAGGCCGAGGCTCGATCAGGCCTCGAAGGGGATCCGATGCTCGACGCCCCCTCGTCGGGTAGCACTCCGCGCATGTCCTTGCCTTGCGCCGCTTGATGGATTAAGCACTTCACACCTCAGCCAAACCCGTCCAAGGGCCTCGGCTGCCGTTTTGCCGTCGTCCATAACCTGAACAAAACTCATCGTATGAATCTGAAGACATATTCCAAAATCGGCCTCGCCATCCTGACTGCCGCTCTGCTCCCTGCCTCACAAGCTGCAGAGAAAAGCCCCCTGGCCGGTACCTGGAAATGGAGCTCCACCAACCAAGCCGGAGAGAAGCGTGAGTCCATTCTGACGCTCAAACACGAAGACACCAAGTGGACTGGGATGCTCAAAAGTCCTCGGGGAGAGAACCCAGTCCAGGACGTCAAAGTCGAGGGAACCGAAGTGTCGTTCAAGTTGGAACGAGAGACGCAACGCGGAAAGATGACCGCCAGCTACAAGGGCAAACTCGAAGGCGAAACCATCAAAGGTACCATCCATACCAAGACTGGCGAACAGGAGCGCGACCGTGATTGGCTCGCCACCCGGGAAGGCGTGGATTGGGCGGGAGATTGGGCCTGGTCCATGAAACGGGATAACGGAGAAACCTGGAATGCCACTCTGCGGCTCAAGAAAGAGGGCGACAAAATCACGGGTAATTTCGAACGCGAAGGATCCGACACCAAGATCGAGGTCCAAAATGCCAAGCTTTCCGGTTCCACCCTGACTTTCGAAACCACCATGCAACGCGACGGCCAATCGAGCGTGATCAAGAGCACTGCCGCGATCACTGGCAAAACCATGAAGGGCAAAGCCCAGGGCACTCGCGATGGCGAAGCCTGGACCCGGGAATGGGAAGCCAGCAAAAAGTAGCCGCTCTAAGCTAACTCTCCTGACCCCATAGTCTGTGTCCCCCATGCAGCGCCGTGTGCCCTCACACGGCGCTGCCCCTTCCCCTCCTCCTCCACGCGCCGCAAAGCTGCCACGCCCGATTTCGTTTCGCACAACTCGAGGAAGGTGCCAAAATCGCCTGCACAGGCCTCGTCAAAGGACCACGTCAGCCCGTTCATCCTGAGTTTGAGTGGGTTCATCCCATCAAACTCGGGATTCATCACAACCGCCAGGCAGGCCTCATAGGTTAGGTTATTGTCCTCTCAAGAAAGCACACAGCGGCCCTCGTAGCCCTGTAACAAAGCGGACAAAAGAAAAACTCAAAAACCTATGAAAACTATCCAAAGAATCCTGGTCCTCCTGGCGCTCGGACTCGCCACAAACTCGATCGCCAATGCTCAAGGTCGACCCGGTGGCCCGCGCGGAGAGGGACCTGGTGCCGGTGCCGGACAACGCCCCGACGACGCCCGCCCACCTCGCCCTGAACCCGCGAAAGCGGCGGAACACCTCGCGGAGGTCTTCGCGACCATCGCCCCGTTCGACCTGAACAAGGACGGTAAACTCGATGAAGCGGAGTCGGCGGCCGTCGCGAAAGCCATCACCGATGGATCCATCAAACCACCCACTCGCCGCACCCCGGCAGCAGGGGGCAAACCCGATGCCAACCGGATGATCGGAAGGTTCTCCGAGATGTTCGGGCAGGTCGTCGTCTTCGATGTCAACAAGGACGGTAAACTCGACACCAGCGAACAGACCGCTCTCAAGCAAGCCATCGAAAACGGCGACGTGCGAGGTCCCGGCGGTCCGCGCGGAGGACGATCGGAGCGCGCGGAAGGGGCACCCCGCCGTTAGCAAACAATCGCGGAACGCGGTTTCCCCCTCGGACCACCAGCGGCCTGTCGGCTCCCAAGCCTGACAGGCCATTTTCTTTTCGGCCCATCGGACCGACCGACCTCCTTCGAGCTCACAGCCCAGAGACACCCAGGAACCACGGGGGGCAAACTGAACTTCGAAACCTTTGTGTAACCTTTTTCCCTCCAGATACGAATAATCCGTTAAGAACCGAGCTGGGTGTTGTAAGAAACAGACGCAGCTTCGATCACCAACGCATACGAAACGGAATGAAAATGAAACTCACATGGACCACCGCAATCCTCGCACTGCTGCTGGTCGGCGCTCCTTGGGCCGCACAGTCGGCCCCACTACAGAAAACCCAAGTGGCCGAGGATGCTAAATGGGTGGTGCACTTGGATTGGGAACGATTTCGAGCAACCCAGGTCGGCGGTTTCCTCAAGACCAACATCATCGCCAAAGCCCTTGAGGATTCGAAGGAATCCATGCCCATCGACGTCAATGCCCTGCTCGACAAGGTCATCTCGGTGACGGCCTATGGAACCGACTTCAAAACGCAACCAGCGAACGAAGGCGTCCTGATTCTAAAGACCGACGCCAAAGGACAGGAGATTGTCGAAGGACTACTGGCAGCGCAGTTGTTGGCCAATACCAATGGTCCGATCAAACAACTCCAAACCAAGCCCTACCCGCTCTATTCCATGCAGGATCAAGTGTTTGGATCCATCCAACCCAGCCACACGATCCTCCTCAGTAAATCCCGCGAGCAACTGGATCGTGCCCGCGAGGTCCTAGCCGGCAAGGCTCCAAACCTGAGTCGGGACCGCAGCTTCTCCGAGTTCACCAAAGGGCCAGAGGGCTATTTCTTCCTCGGCGTGGCTGAGGGTTTCAACGAAAACGCAGCGATGCCACCCCAAGCCAAGGTGCTTCAAATGGCGGACGGCGGACGAATCATGCTCGGAGAAAGAGAAGAGAAACTATGGCTCGAGCTCGGCCTCAAGGCCAAAACCAAAGAGGTCGTAACCCAAATTCAGCAGGTTGTTCAGGGCATGGTCGCCCTGTTCTCACTTGGCCAACCTGAGAACAAGGAACTCAGCGAACTCGTCGCCGGTGTCAAAGTCTCAACCAAGGACCACCTCGTTTTCGTCGGAGTCGACTATCCCGTCGCCAAGGCCCTTGCAAAGCTTAACGAGGAACTCGAAGCCAAATCGAAAGTCACATCATCCAAGCCCGTCAAAAAGAAGAAGAAGAAAGGTCCACCCACCCCCGAAGAGGATCCCCAGTCACCGCCCCAAGAAAAACCCGAACCGTCTCCTGCGCAGTGACTGGATCGTGCTCTCCATCGTGAGCCCCTTAGATTCCATCGCCCAAAGTCCTGAGCACCTCGCCGTCCAATCCCAGACGGGGTGCCGGGACTCCTTCGAGCTACTGGTGGAGCACTTCGAAAAACGCATCTTTAACTTCCTCCTACGCCTAGTTGGGAATCCTCACGACGCCGAGGACATCGCGCAAGAAACCTTCGTGAGCGCCTATCAAAGTCTCGCCCGATACAATCCCAGCTGCGGTTTCTCCACTTGGCTCTTTACCATCGCCAAACGATGCGCCGTCAATCACCTCAGAAAGGTCCGTCGAGACGAACTCCCTCCAACCCAGAATGACAACGCACAACCGGAGGCCGTCGACCTCGAGGACCCCTCGGTGGTCCTTGAGGGCAAGGATCGCAAACACTCGATCTGGGACTTGGCTCGCACGCTGCCAACCAAGCAGCAAGAGGCCCTCTGGCTCCACTACGGAGAAGGGTTTTCCGTGGCTGAGACCGCCCAAATCATGGGCACCAACCAGATCTACGTCAAAGTCCTCCTCCACCGAGGTCGTACCCGGCTCGGAAAACTGCTTGGCTCAAACCCCAACCATCAGTAGTTTCTAGATGGCAACTCTGATCCAAAAACACCTGCACTTCGGTGCGTGAAAGAATCCCTATGATCCTGTGCTGGTTCATCCAACGAGTTCTGGGAACTGCCTCACGCCGCAACGGATCCATTTCCCCGAGGATCGATACCCACGTTGCATCGTGCGCACGTTGCCGCCGGTTCCAAGCGAACCAAAACCACGTGATCCAACGCCTACAAAACGAGGCCGAGATCGAACATCCTCCCGCCCCGGCATTCCTGCACGGCAAGATCATGTCACGAATCGCCAGGGCCTCTATCGAACCACCCCGAGTGCAGCATCTCAGTCAGCCAAGTTGGGCAGTGGCTGGCACGATCGCACTAGCCTGTTTTTTCGGGATTCTCTACGACTGGAACGAAAAATATTTTTCGAAAAGCGGTCGCTCGGTTGAAACCTTGGCTAGGGCCGCCTCGCAAGAACCACCTCCCCAAGCCTTTCTACCCATTCCACCCGGTTTGGCGAAGGCACCCAGTCTTCACAAATGGACAGAGGATCTAGAACAACCTCTTGAGAATGAATTACATGCCGTTGTTAGCGATGCCCATAATGCGGTCCTGAACCTCGCTCAATCCTTCCTTCCAAACCCCATCGAGCACTAGTTTCTATAGAGCCTATAAGCTCTATCCACAACCCGTTCAAACCCACGAAAGTCAGGCTTTAGGGATAAACGTCAACGAGGAACGCCCGTTGCGGAAATGAGATTTCAGAGTTGGGAAAAATCTTTGGTCCTATTGACTATCAGCAGATTCCGTACACAATAAGTCGTGCTATCGGACGCTCCACTCAAAACTTTAGGCCAACTGCTTCCAGGTCGGAAGCCGGGCTTCTCGAAGCTAAGAAACCCGGGTCTCCTTAGTCGCCGAGCCCAGCCAATGCTCCTCTCCCTCAGGTCCGGTCACCCCACCACCCGCTCCAAGCGCGGCATCTCAGGTGCGAGTCTAGTTGAAGTGCTCATGTCCATTTCCATTTCATCGATCTCGATCGGTGGAATCTTCCAAGGCTACCTCATGGCCTCCAAACGAGCCGAGTGGTTGGCCTGCTCCCAAGCTGCCAATTCTAAGGTGCTTCAACGCATCGAACAGGTTCGAGCTGCCCGCTGGGACCCTCAAGCCTCCCCAGCCCTCGACGAAGTTCAGGATACCAATTTCCCCGCCTCTATCGCCGCCCTTGAAATACCCACAAAAGCCGGAACCGAGGTTTACGCCACGAATACACTGATCGTCAGCACGATTTCCGTAGATCCCCCCCTCAAAATGGTCACCGTGGAGTGCACCTGGAGCTTGGGAAGTCGAGGCCCGTTCACAAATTCCATGGCGATATACCGGAGCCCGGATCAATGAACCTTCCCGCTCTGGCCATTCAGGGCCCGCGGGGCAGTAGTCGTCAGGGAGAAAGAGGGTTCAGTCTGACCGACGTGATGGTGGCCAGCACCATCTTTCTTTTTGTTATTGGAGGGGTCCTCACAGCACATTACTCGGGCATGAGCATGTACAAACTCATGCAGGAGAAGCTCGGAGCCAACGGCGCAACGCGCAAAGCCTTCAATATCCTCAACACCGAAATCCGTTCGGCCGCCTCGTTCAGAATCGGGACCGGATCCGCTACCGCCTTCACCGAGCTGGGCGTTAACACAGCCCAGCAGGCCAACTCGATCCAACTTTATCCCACCACCGACACCAACAATTTCATTCGGTATTACCGAGATACCGCAGACAAAGCCCTGAAACGTCTCACCAGCTCCGCCCCCACGCCAACCATTGTCGCCGAGGCCATCAGCAACACCTACATTTTCACCTGTGAGAACTTCGCGGGCACCATTCTCACCAACCGAACTGGCAGTTGCGTCGTTGGAATCAAACTGCAATACTACCAGTTGCCCGGCTCGAACATCCCGATTGGAACAGGCAAATACTACAAAACCTACCAATTAGAAACCAAAGTTAATGTCCGGGCCGACAATTAGGCGTGCGAATCCGGCTCCAACCGAACGACACCGAATCCGGGTATGCCATGGCTTTGTCCATGGTACTTTCCGGCGTCAGCCTGCTGCTCCTCAGTGCAGCGCTAAGCTGGACCTCAGGTAACGCTCGCATCACCCAGCGCAACAACGAGTTCTACCGCAACAGCTCCGCCGCCGAAGCCGCCGCCGATAAAGTCGTCGCCGCCATCTCACGCGATTATCAAACCGAGGACGAACCCACTGTCTATAGTCGGCTGACCGAATATCGGAAAATGGTTCCTAAGGAGTCCGAAAGCGCCCTCTGGTCCAACTACGAGTTCACCGACTCCGAACAACAGTCCGGCGCGGTCTACGTCGACCGCGTTGTCGCCCCAACTTGGGGCACCTTACCCGCCGCCTATTCGAGCCTGCAAGGGACTCAAAGCATCTACCGCGTCATCTCCAACGCACGCCTCCTGGACACCGAGAATCCCAATAGCATCAGCGCCGTTCGACGCGACATCGGCCTCGTCTCGATTCCGATTTTCATGTTCGGCATCTTCTATTCCATGGACATGGAGTTTAATCCCATCGACACCTGGACCGTCACCGGCCCCGTCCATTGCAACGGCACGATCTATGTCGAACCGGCGAAAACCCTCACGTTCAGCAACAAGGTGACCTCCACCAAGAAAATCATCCACGATCGAAGCCCCAAGGACCCGATCGACCGAAAGGCCAGCACGATCAAATACAACGGACGACGAAGCGAGGACGTGAAGTCACTGAACCTTCCGATTGACCAGGAGAACACACCCGAAATCTTGCGCGAAATCATCGAAATCCCGCCGGTAGGGGAAGCTGCAGATTCCGCGCTAGGTCGCCAACGCTACTACAACCAAGCCGACATGGTGATCCTCGTCAACGACTCAAGTGTCACCGCGACCAGCGGCTCTTACAACGGCTTCAGCACGGTTGTGCCGTGGTCGACCGTAAGCTCCTTCCTCGTCACCAACGTGGTGTTCTTCGACAAACGCGAAGGGGTGGATATCAAAACCACTCAGCTCGACATCGCCCAACTCAACACCAAAATCGCCTCTCTGACCACAGCGTTGGGCAGGCAACCAAGGATCTTTTACATCAAGGATCAGCGCACTCAATCCCCGTTCACCATGCCCGGCATACGCCTGATCAACGGGATCCAACTCCCGACCGGCGGACTCACCGTGGCCACTCCTAATCCACTCTACGTGAGAGGAAATTTTAACGCACCAACGATGATCATAAAATCCGGAGGCAAAAACGTGACCGTCCCCGACCCATCCAAACGCTTCGGAGCATCCTTGGTCTGCGACGCATTCACGTTCCTCTCCAACTCATGGAATGACTCCAAGAGCGGTAACCCCCTGTCAAAACGCACCGTCTCTGCGGTCGCCACCCTCAATGCCGCTGTCATCACTGGGGTCGTCCCTTCCGACGGTGTTTACTACAGCGGCGGTGTCGAAGGCACGGTTCGGTTTCTAGAGTACTGGGGTACCCGAACCATGACTTGGAGCGGATCGATCGTCGTTCTCTATACCAGTCGGTTCGCCACCGCCCCGTGGGGGGCTAGCTCGGATGTCTACGAACTTCCAACCCGCAGTTGGAGCTGGGATGCAACCTTTGTGGACCCAGCGAAACTGCCGCCTGGAACCCCCAACCTCCGCACGGTCGTTCGAGGGGAGTGGTCGGTGGTTGAGCCGAACAAAACGCGATGATCTCTCCGCCACAAGTGCTATCCGTACTTCTCGGGCTTTGTCTCGTGGCCGAGGCAGCGGCAGCTTCTGTCGAAACCAAGTCGACTAACTCGTTCATCACCTTCACTCGACCCGAGGTGATCGCAGAACGTGGCAAAGTGACCGGGCACGTGCTGGTCAGCGATGGTCGCCGATTCTCGTTCATTCCACCCTCGAGCTGGAATCTCACCGTCAATGCGAAAGAGAGAACTTTAACCTTCGTCTCCGACGATCTCGGCTCGAGTATCCAAATCAAACACGTGCCCAACGCCAAAATGACCCTCGACGAGCTCAAGTCGGGAGACGCGAGGACTAGCCTTCAAAAGAGATATCCGAAAGCGCTGCTGACCGGTCAATATGAGTGCCATACAGGTGGCGGCAGCGGGGTCACTTTCGACATCGAACGTCACGTTGAGGACCTCCCCTCGATTACCTACCGAGTGGCCATGGTTCCGTTCGGCAACGATCTGATAGAGTTTCAGCTCACCACCGAAACTCGGAAGCTACCCAGATACCGTTGGGTCTTTGGAAACCTGCTCACCTCGTTTAAACCTGATTCCTTGGAGCCCATCCGCCAATGAATCCTTCAATGGAGCGGCACCACTCATTGCGGCGATCGTGTCGTTGACCTCTGAACGATCAGTTCACCCCCCTCTAACGCTGATCCTTGGCCGACACCTAGACACTTCCGCACACGGAGCACCTTTTCCAAGTTGAAAATTGTCCCCATGACAAGCGACTATCCAAGAGTTCACACGGACGAAACCCTCGGAACAGGATCCGGGACAACCATGGCTGATCAGGCACGACGACAGGAATGAAACCTTCGCTCATTTTGCGGGCACCCCGGGGGCAGCAAGGCATGCCACCTATCCGTCCGCTGTGGTGCCCTAAGGCAGGAGTCTGACGCGTCATGCTCGAGCCGCTGCATTCCCGTTTAGAAGCCCTGCGCGGAAAACGTATCGCCATCGTCATCGGTGCCCGAACGACTCAGGCTGTACTCCTCCAACGCTCGGGCTCGCGGTTTAATCTGCTCAATTATACGCTCACCGATACCCCGGCGGTGGGCACCGATAACCCGCTTCATCGTACCGATATCTTCGCTCCTTGGACCCGGATTTCCGACACGCCCAACGCTACAAACGAGAAACCCGAGGAGGTCCTAGCCGAGCATCTAAAGAAGACCCTTCAAGGGTTGGGAAGTCGATCCACGGAAGCCATCTTGGTGGTCGGAATGTCCGAAATCTTGCTCCGGACAGCAGAGCTTCCGACGATGAACATGGATCAGGCGCGGCAAGTGCTGTCTTTGAACGGACGTAGCTACGTTCAACAGGAGCTCGCCGACTACGAAATCGATGCCATCTCGCTAGGGAATATCGCCCAGGAGGCCCCCACTTCCCATAGCACCTCCACCAAACTCGATTTCGAAACCGACGACTCCTCACCCCAGCCCTCCAAGAAACAATCGAAGCAACGCGTGCTGATTGGAGCGGGTCGAAAGTTGATGGTCCAGCACCTCCTGACCGCCGTGGACATGGTGGGCATCCAGGTCAACCACATCACCTTCACTCAAACAAGCCTCGTGAACGTCGCTCGGCTCGTTACGCCGCAGACGATCGCTGAGGAGGTCGTGGGGGTCCTCGATTTGGGGTTCAAAACCTCAACGATCAGCATCCTCGTCGGAGGCCATCCCCTGCTCACCCGCGCCGTGAGCGCCGGGGCGGACCAAATGAGTCAGGATCTTGCAGACATCCTGGGCATCAAATACGCCGCCGCCGAGGGGGTAAAAACCTTGATGCCGGAGAAAGTGGAACCGAAGCTCAAGATGCTGTTGAGCGCTTTGACGACCGAGTTCCGTGCTGCGATCGACTTCTTCGAGGATCAAGAATCCAAAACCGTTTCGAGAATCTTCGTAGCGGGAGGTTCGGCCCGGTCCAACTTTATTATCGAAGCGCTCCGCACTGAGCTGGGAAGACCGTGCGAGCGCCTCGACCTATCGACGTTCCTCGACCTCGGACTCACTCAGGAAAAGAAAGACAGCTTCGCGAAGGACGCACCCCAGCTCGCGGCCGCGATCGGAGCCGCCGTAACCTGGACCGTACCCGACGCCCTGCGTTTGAACCTCCTGATCGAGGAGCAAAAGAAACGGGAAGAACGACGACGTGACCCGGTGCGACGGGCCTCTCTCGCAGCGAGCATGATCGTAACGATCATGCTCGCCTGGTGGTTAATCCTACGTGTCCACACGTTCATCAATGGCCACGAGATCAAACGCGAACAGGCGAAACTGGAAACGCTTAAAAAGGTAGTTGATCTGGTCGTAAAATATTCCAAGGACGCCGGACACAACGAGCGCGCCACAGAGGCCCTCAAAGAGCACGGCATGAAGCGTGCCGCGTGGGCAAACGCCCTCAACGCACTTCAACAGGTCCACGTGGACGGGGTCCAGACCGTCCGAATCAGTATGAAGGAGGCTCTGATAAAGCCCAAGCCCAAGCTCAAGTCCGCAGTCAACCCAGCCGCCGTCGCCGCTGCGGTCGTGGCCGCTCTGACCCCTGGGGTCGAAGCCCCTCCTCCAGTGCCCAAACCAACAACCACTCCCACCGAAAATAAGCCTGAACCGTTCATCGCACGCCTCTCCATCGTCATCGTGGCCCGCAACGCCGCCGATCAAGAGGCTCGGGATCGGTATATCGAAGGCATCATTCGGAACCCCTACTTTCGCTCGACCCTCCGCGAGTTCAATCCCGTGGTACTCACCAGTCGACAAGCCCGGCAAGTCGATCCACTCGATCCTGAGCGCTCGTTCTCGCTCTTCACGGTAGAGTGCACCTTCCGCGATCAAATCCTCGGCTATGAGTAATATTCCAGCCGCCAAAAAGCAGCAACTCGCCGGGATCGCCGCAGGCACCATCCTGTTCTCCGTGATCTTCTGGTACTTCGTCATCCAATCCCAAAAGCGGACCATCGAGCAGCAGGATAAAAAGGTCGACGAAATCCGCACGCAAATCGAGACCGCAAAAAAAAATAGCCGGATGCTGGACCGGCTCGAAGCCGACTTCAAAGTCTCCAAAGCAAACCTCAAAAAACTCGAGGTCCTGATGCCCTCCGGCGATGTCTATCGCTGGCTGGTTCAAGCCTTCGAAGGGATGCAGAAGACGAACTGGGTCACCATCTTCAACATCGACCCGCCACGGGTCGAAGAAGTCGAAATCCCTCCGGCCCTACCGTACAAGGCCGCGCTCATCACCGTCACCGGCCTCGCTTACTACCATGATTTCGGCGTGTTCTTGGCCAACATGGAAAACAGTATGCCGTTCATCCGCCTCCAGTCCCTCGAACTCAAACGCGCCGCCCTCGCCGATACCGGCGCGGCAGACCGTGAACAACTCTCGTTCGCTATGGAACTCCTCACACTCGTCAAGGTGGACCCTGACGAATAAGCCCCCCAATCCCACGTCGTGCGTGCCTCAGGCGAAGAGTTCTCGAATCGGTTTTCCTAGGCCGTCGCGGGTCACGTAGAACGGCCTCTTCTCAATCTCGTAGGCGGTCTTCGGCGAGATGCCCAGGGCGTGAAAAAGGGTGGCGTGCAGATCCTCGATCACCACTCGATCCTTCAGCGTCTTGCAAGGACGCTCATCCGCCGTGACCCCATGCAAATATCCCTTCTTGATCCCTCCTCCAAAAAGCAGCACCGAACCCGCATCGGTAAAGTGACGATGCATCCCGTAGTTCTTGAGCTCGTTAATAACTTCGGGTACCTCCACCTGGTCCTTTACCTTCTTATCAGGTTTACCCTCGATGAGGGCATCCCGACTGAACTCACTCGCCAAAACGATCAAGGTGCGGTTCAGCAATCCGCGTTCTTCCAAATCCAACACCAATTGCGAAACCGGCCCGTCGATCATCGCTTTCATGTCCACCTGCTTGGTATGCCCGTTCTCGTGCGTGTCCCAGTTGAGGAATGGAATGTACTCGGTGCCGACCTCTATGAAACGTGCCCCGGCTTCGGTCAACCGACGCGCGAGCAAACATCCGAGCCCGAATCGCCCCCGAGTCTGTTTCTCATAGGTCCCATCCCGATTCATCGACGCGCTGAGTTTCCCCGGATCAAAACCCTCGGGCACATACTTGGCTAGCGATTCCTTAGGTTCCAGCGACAGATCGAAGGCCTTCGCTGCCGGTGAGCTGAGCAAACGATGCGCGTTGTCGAGGGAGCGAAGCAACGATTCCTTCTGATACGCACTGCCATGTTCCCCGATCGGACTCGCCGCCAGGAGCTTCTTGTGAAATCGATTCCGGTCCTGAAACCGTTCCGGGCTCATGCCCGCAGGAGGACGTACGGTACCGGCCGCCTGTTCTGGATACGGAATATTAAACGGCCCATACTCGCTGCCCAGGAACCCGGCCGCATGAAATGCCTTCAGCTCCTCCCCCTCCCCCACATCAAAACGTTGCCCGATGTTGATGAATGCTGGAACCGCAGGATCCCGAGGCCCAAGGGTTCGCGCGATCACCGCTCCAATGTGCGGTGCCGCAACCGTCTGCGGAGGCGCATAGCCCGTGTGCCATTGATATTGATGCCGCGTGTGCAGAATAAATCCCAAGTCCCCTGCCGTGTAGGTCCGAATCAGGCTCCCCCGATCCATCACCCGCGCAACGCGCTCAAGCCCCTTGGAAATCTTGATGCCATCCACCGACGTATCAATCGACGGAAAGGTGCTCAGATAAGCATCGGGTTTCATCCCTCGCTCGAACGGGGCGTAGCGCTTCGGGTCAAATGTCTCCGTGCTCGCCATCCCCCCGCCCATAAAAAGCACAATCACCGTGTCTGCCGTGGCCTTAATCGTTTCTCGCCCCGCGTCCCCAAGCAGTTGGGAGGGGTTTCCTGAGGCCAACGCCGAAAGGGTCGCCGCGCTCGCAGTCCGAAGAAAATCGCGTCGATTCAAAGAGTTCATCGGGTTCATACGGGTGGGTTAGTAAATGAGTTGAAATTCGGGGAGCATCGCGATCGACCACAATAAATCCTGCAAACCATCGGGTTTCACAGGTTCACCCAGCAAAGTGTGTGAGCTTTCCAATTCGGCGGCTGTGGGAGGCCGACCCAAAGCGCGTTTAAATAAATCGTTTACCAAAACGGAACGCGGCACATGGGTGGTCGTTAGCAACTGCTCCGCCCCGCGGCGGAGCAAGGCATCGAGTGTCTGGCCATTGGTTAGCTCCAAGGCTTGCAAGGTGGTTGCCGACGACGCACGCGTCGTGATGACTTGCTCGCGATTCGGGCGCCCCAGCGCAAGCGCCAAGGGGTCGGCACGCACCAGGGCAGCTCGCGCCTTCCCTTGGATCATCGGGGCTGTCAGGATACTCGAAAATCGGTCCGTAAGGTGCCGGCCCTTCGGTTTTTCATACAGACTTGCATCTAACTCCTGAGCGTTCTGCCAAGAGGCATCCGTCACGTTGGGGCGCTCCCAACCCTCCACCTTGTTCGTCGTGCACACCCATTGCTCATCGCTGGCAAAGTCCATGATCCGCTCCGAGCCCCCCGCTTTGGCGGCGTGACGCGCTCGCGCATAGAAAAGTAGGCCGGCAGGGCTGGGCTTGTCGCCTGTGTTCGCAACCTCAATCGAAATCACATTCTCCCCGCGCAACAGGAAGGGCTTGATATCCAGCATCCGGGGACGCTCCCAATCGCTTCCCTCCCCGACTCGGTTCCCATTCACGTAAAGTGTAAACTTGTTATCCGCCGCGCAAACCACGGTGGCCTCCGTCACTCGATCGTTCAACCGGACCGTTCTTCGAAAATAAACCGATCCCGCAGGTGCTGCCTCATACGCGTTGGTGCTGTTCCAAATCCACTGCGGCTTGAGGTTTCGCGCCAGCATCGGAGCAGGCCCCTTTCCTGTTCCCGCTAGAAAATCAAACTCACCATCCGCCCGTTCGTGCCAAATCCCCGTCACCCCGCCAATCGCGTCCCGAAATTGCTCGGATGTCAGCCGCCGCACCGACGGCCCCGAAAACGTGTAATCCGCGTGCTGCAATTCATCCAAGTTTACAGAGGCCATTTGATAAGCGCGCGACGTAAGGATCAACCCGAGCGTCCTCTTGAGATCAAAGCGGTGATCTGCCAAATCTTCCGCTAGCCAATCCAAAAGGTCCGGGTGCCACGATGGCTGCTCCATGTCGTCAACCGGCTCAATCAAGCCCCGCCCCATAAGCCGAGCCCAGAGCCGATTCACGATCGTTCTCGATAACCTCCCATCCTTCCGATCACACATGATTTGTGAGAGACGCTCAAGCCGGTCCGCCTTGGGTAGCGTCGAGTCAATCGCTCCTAGCTCCGAAAAGATAAACCGCGTCGGTGCCTTCTTTCCGGTCGGCTTGTCGCACTGAAACATCTCCAGCGGGTCGTCGGAATAAATGTTCGCCAAACCATAGGCATCCGCGAGCGTCCAATCGTTGATGAAGCTATCGTGGCACGAAGCGCACTTGAGGTTCGCTCCCAAAAACACCTGCGAAATATTCTGGGCCGCCTGCAACGGTGGAGTCTGGCTCGAATTCACCGCACCACGCCAGACGATGCCCTTTGTAAAGCCTTCTGAATCTCGGTTGGGGTTGATCAGTTCCGAAACAAACCGGTCGTAAGCCATGTTGTTCGCCAATGCCGAATACAGCCAACCCGTGATCTGCTTGCGGCCCCCATCAATGTATCCCGTACCCGCGTAATCGTTACGCAAAGCATCATTCCAAAACGTCAACCAATGCTGCGCATAACGCTGGTTGTCGGAAAGCAGTCGCTTCACCAAACGCTCGCGTTTGTCGGCTCTCGTCTCCTTCAGAAAACGATCCAACTCCACCGACGTCGGAAGCAGTCCGATTACATCCAAAAACAAGCGCCTCGCGAACATTCGATCCCCCACCAACTCGCTCGGCGTCGTGCCCTGGCGGGCGAAGTAATCGACCACAAAGCGGTCAATGGGATGGTTCACGCCCTTCGCAACCGCAGGCAGCGAGGGTCGACGTGGAGTCAGGTTCGGCGCTGGTTTCTTCGTAAACGAGATTCTGGAGTCCCAAACCAAACCCTGGTCAATCCACGCCCGTAACACGCCCACTTGCTCCGAAGTCAGCTTCGATCCCTTCTCGGGCATGACCGAGTCCGGGTTCAACCCCGAAACCAACTCAATCAGGTAGCTCTCGGCGCTCTTTCCAACCACCACCGCAGGACCGCTATCCGCGGGTTTTAGGAAAGTCTCACGCGTGTCCATCTGAAATCCGCCCCTAACTTTGCCGCGTCCATGGCATTTGACACAGCTCACCTCCAAAATGGGCTTCACATCCTGCTCAAATCGGATCGGTCGACTCGCAGGCGGAGGAAGCTTTCCTAAGTCCTCGGGGCTCAGCCGGGCGTTCGCAGCAAACACACCCAAGTAGTGTGCCGCTAGCAGCAAGATCAAAACGCGGGAATTCATCGCGGAAAACCATAGTTGAGCATCCCAAGAACTCCAACCCTCTTTTGCACCACCTCCAGCAAAAATGGACCATCGCGAAGCCGACCGACCGTGCTTGACGTCAGCGAGCCTGGCCAAGCATTTTTCTCGCACGTTCGATTCATCGTCCATCGAAGCTCGACGCCAAGCCAAGCAGGCCGCGCACTGCCCTACCTGCTACCTGCCCTGGCGCTGGTGCATCTGCCCCGGCGTCACGCCCATCCCCTGCCCGCTCCAAGTCGATGTCCTCATGCACCATCGCGAAATGCATCGCCCGAGCAGCACCGGACACCTCATCCACCGCGCCGTCGCGGGAAGCCGTTTTCACCTCTGGCGACGCGAACGATGGTCCAGCGCCGACGAAATCCGGATCCCTAACAAAGAGCTTTGGATCCTCCACCCCTCCGGTCGGCCAATGCCTCTCGACGCCCATCCCGAACGTATCCACCTTCTCCTGCTCGACGGAAGCTGGCCTGAGTCGACGGACATGGCCCGCTCAGTGACCTCGTGGGGGAAGCTAATCAACTTACCGATGACGGGCCAAAGCCGCTTCTGGCTGCGCGCCCAGCAAGAAGGAGATCGGTTCTCGACCATGGAGGCGCTGTTGTTTGTGCTCGGAGCGCTGGGGTTGGAGTCCATCCGACAACCCCTCTTCGCACAATTCGAACTGCTCGTTTACGCCAGCCTGCGGTCACGGGGTCGAAAGTTGAAGGCGCTAGAGTTCCTGGCCGGATCCTGCCTCCCCCACGCGATGCCGGAGATGGTCAGGATGCTGCATCGAGACGGGGATCCCCAAAAATATCCATCGCTCAGGTGTGCCTCACCGAATGCTCCGACAACATGAATCCCTCCCGATCACGAAGCACCCCATTGAGCGCATTCGGATTTGACTGCTCGGACGCGGATCCGCACTCTAGCCCTAATCCCACTAATCCCAACCCCGCTCCCGCGAATCTATGCACACCCGACCTCCTACGCACCGAAAGCCCATTTCAGGTTTCACGTTGATCGAGCTTCTAGTGGTCATCGCTATCATCGCCATCTTGGCCAGCATGCTCTTGCCCGCGCTCGCACGAGCCAAACTCAAGGCCACAGGAGCCGCCTGCATGAGCAACCAAAAGCAGCTCATTCTGGGCTGGCTCATGTACTCAACGGATTCCAACGAAAAGGTCGTAAATTTTCTCCAGGACAAGAATGGAACAGGCGATATCCCTTGGCGGTATGCCAATCCACCTAAACCTCCCGTCGGCATGATCCCCGCCGGCACCAGCCCAGAGCGTCGGATTCAACTCACAATCGAGGAAGGCTACAGGCAAGGGGCCTTGTTTACCTACGCCCCAAGTCCAGGAATCATTCACTGCCCCGGCGATGTAAGAATGAAACTCAAATCCGGTCGAGGCTACACCTACGTCAGCTTGTCCGGGGTGGGATCATTAAATGGCGAAGTGCCGGAGCTCTACTCGACCACCGCGATCCAAAACCCTAGTCAACGATTCGCTTGGGTTGAAGAGAATGACCCGCGTGGCGAGAACGTCGGCTCCTGGATCCTGAGCCAAGGCAGTGTCGCTAAGGACTTCGCCGGAGCCCAACTGGTCGATTCCACCGCGAACTTTCATGGGAACGCCAGCACGTTCAATTACACCGATGGCCATGCCGAGTCCAAAAAATGGCTGGATCCCGTGCTGATCAAATACTCCGCAAGTATGGACGCCAACAAGTTCGGTAGCGCTCCCAACGATAAAACGGCCCCTCGTGACGTCCCCTGGCTAGCAAGGCGATATCCCTCTAAGGCCAACCCCTAAGCCGTGACTATGGGGTAGGAATCCAACGCGGAGACGGAGAGGAACAAAGAAGCGAAGCGGGGCAAGGAAATCTCCAGCCGATGTAGGATAGCTCCACCCACCAACGGGTGACGCTTATACTCCATGGAAAAGGAATCAACTCCTCTGCGCCTCTGGCCCTTTGCGCCATTGCGTTAAAACTCTTCTGAATTGTTAGGGGGGCCCCCTGAAGCGATCGTCTTTACCGTCAGTTCAGCAACCTGCTCCCTGAGCTCACGCACTTCCTTGAGAAGTTCTGGCAGTTGTTGCAGGGCGATCCATTGCCGCTTGGTTTGCTTATCGGGTTGCGCCGGGATCCCCAACACCGTTCCCTTCGCGGGAACGTCGCGCATCACCCCCGACTTCGCGCCCACCGTAGCCTGTGGACCCAGGCTCAGGTGACCCGCCACGCCGGACTGAGAGGCCACAACGCAGTAGTCGCCCAACGACGTGCTCCCAGCAAAACCGCTCTGCCCCATGATCAGGCAATGCCGACCAAAACTCACGTTGTGCGCCACGTGCACCAGGTTATCGATCTTGGTTCCCGCTCCAATCGTCGTCGGCCCCAACGCACCACGATCCACCGCCGTGTTGGCTCCAATCTCTACATCGTCCCCAATGATCACCCGACCCACCTGAGGCATTTTGTGATGTCGGCCTTGGTCGAACACATAGCCATAGCCATCCGAACCAATCACCGTCCCTGCATGAATCTGAACTCGATTTCCAAGTTTCGTCTTGGGATAGAGCACCACATTCGGATGCAAAACCACATCCTCCCCAAGCTCGCAATCCCGGCGCACATGGTTTCCACCGAGCAACACGCATCGAGCGCCAATGACGACACGCTCCCCCACCACGCTGTTCGCACCGATGTGCGCGGTGGCGTGAATCACTGCCGAAGCCGCAACCACCGCCGAAGGATGTACTCCGGCTGACTCCGCTTCATCAGGAAAGAAGAGAGGCAGGAGTTTAGAAACTGCCAGTCGCGGGTTCGCCACCCGAATCAACGTCTTGGTCGACGTCGCACAGTCCTTCCCCACCACGATCGCGCTCGCAGCGCTGCGCTCCGCAATCGCGACATAGCTCGGCTTCTCCGCGAAACTCAAATCTCCCACTTTGGCCGCGTCTGCAGCCGCGAACCCCGTCAATTCCACGTCAGGCTCTCCGACCAACTCCCCTTGGACAATTGAAGCGATCTCGGCAGCAGTAAAGACTCGTGACATAGGAGGAGGACAGTGGTGGGGGTTGAACGGGAGCAGACAGAACAGCGACGGAGCCAAATGAGGGTTCGTGTGGAGCCATCGGCTAGAGCTGGCTGAGTGGGATCATTCGCTGAGATTCCACATCCCAAAGTTTCAATCGCAAACATCGAAAAACGTCTTGGGGACTCAGGGTCGTAATCCGCCCAGTTTGCAGCTCCGGAATCTTCTGAAACACCTCCGGCAGACGATAGAAGGGGATCCGAGCATTCAAATGGTGAATATGGTGGTAACCAATGTTGGCCGTGAACCACGCCATCAAGCGGCTGGTCTTCATGTAGCTTGAGGATTCCAACGCCGCTTTCTCATACGTCCAACCCGCCGCATCGTTAAACGTCACACCCGGAAAATTGTGCTGGGCGTAAAACAGATAACTGCCGAACGCATACGCCACAAAGCTAGGCACCAGCTGACAGAAAAACCACCCCTGCCAACCCGCAAACCAAAACAGAATAATCGCGAGCATCACGTGAACCACAACCGCAATCAGGCAGTCGTAGTGCTTTCGTGGATTGTTGAAAAACGGGTAAACACACATCCCATGCAGAAAAACAAACAGGTAACCAAAAAGTATCGTCAACGGGTGCCGCATGAACAGGTAGTTGAAACGCTTGCGTGCCGAGGACTTCAGGTACTGCGCCTTCGTCATGATCGGAAACGAGCCGATATGGGCGCTCCGCAGCTTCGAATTATGGTTGTGATGGTAGTTATGCGAACTCCTCCAAATGCTCGTAGGGCTGAGGGCAAAAATCCCAAATCCACGCATCAAGACCTCCGCCAGCTTCGACTTCGGCAAAATCGCGAAATGCTGCTGATCATGGTAGATCACAAACATTCGCAGGATCAGCAACCCCGTCAGACCGCTGCACACCAACCGCGCAGCTCCATGCACATTCCAAAGGGTGCCCACCGCGCAGGCCGCCAAGAGCACGCCGGTAGAAATGATGTACCACCAACTCTTTCGAGTATCATCAACAGCAAAAGGCTTGGTAGCCTGGATCAGTTCATGGCGGGAATGCATGCATGTTTAACTTTTCTTAACCTCATCATCGCAAATATTGGTGGATTGTCGATCAACAGTTTACCCGATTCGTGTGATTTTATTGAAACGCGGCACTGTTTCGGGCCGACCACGAGGCTTGTCTTCCAACCCCTGGATGCTCCGCTTACGCCAATGGCCGCTCCAGATCGTTCAACGCCCCACTCAAAGTCTTACCCCGATCCCATGGCACGCTCTAGGTGGGCGGCTTCTTCACCCAACTCGGCGGTGCCGAGTTCGCCTTCGGCACCAATCCGGTCCAAGCCAACACTAAGCCACGCATCGGACTCTCAAGGAGCAGCGGAAACAGCCGTAAACCGACCCAAGACTTCCACTCCCTTCAGCAACTCAAGCTGCCCGCCAATGATGTGGTAATGGTCCGCCTTCTGTAGCACGCGACTGAGTGCATCATCGATCGCGGTCGCGGCCTCCGAGGCGAAGCTTCGATCAAAAGCCAAGGCCCTCATGCTCAGCGTTCCCACAGTGGCCGATTCAAAGACACCTCGGAACCCGTTGCCAGCACCCTGACCTCGGACCGCTTTCTCGCCCGCAGAGAACCACACTTTGACGGGCTGCGGCCATTCCACCAAGCCTCCTTCCAGCATCGTCGCCGCCCATGTGCTGCTCTCCAAAGGACCGAGCAGCTCGAGCCGATAGAATTGACTCTCCAGACGCACCGGAGCGATGACTTGATAACGACCCTGCGGGGTGAGGGTAACAGCAGCATCCACACGCTCCCAAGCCCTACTGTAACACACAAGCCCGAAGTCGATCGGTGAGTCATCGCACCCCACGAACATAGCCTCAGCCGGATCAATGTTCTGAAATACGAACTGCCCTACGCGGGACAGCAGTCGCGCGGGCGGAAGATTCGTGGACCACGTCACGACGACGCTGTTGGTCTCCGTGGGGTAAATCATCAGACGTTCATCCGTGAACAGGGTACCGGACGAGCTGACCGAGGGGGCCTTAAGCCCCAGATCGGAGCCTGAGGCGGGCAAAACCAGAGGACGGCTTACAGATGGACCATCGGCAGTGAATCCTGCGAGCCCCTTCGTGAGAAGAATGCAGAGGAACGCACGAAGCAGTGAGCCGAACCTAGTCGATCCAACGGACCGGGTGCCGGGAACAGCAGTGAAGAGAGGAGTGGTGTTCATAAGGGAGGAGGGTTCTGGGTGGCACAGGGGAACGGACAGGGTCATGGGTTCAGCGAGAAACGGCGCTTGGAGATCGCACCTCATCCCAACACCATGACCGCAACCCCGGAATGAACGAGATCATCCTCATACCACCGCCTCTCAGCCCCTGCGGACCATGGAAACCCATCGTGCCCCGCCGCGCGTAGTCCCGCGCTGAGTCATAGGGCCAAAAGGCACCAAAGCCAAGCTCTAAACCCACCAATTCTCGGTCCAGTCCTAGGTTTACCTCCTCACGCTTTCAGAATCTGCGGGTAGCATGCCCCGATCCCTCTAGTGAAATGACTCTCCGCAGGATCGGATGAGGAAGCAGCGCAGTCCAGATCCGGTTAAAAGCGAGGGCCGTATGGCCCCATAGGCGAAGCAATCCGTCCGCCTGCAATGGATCTCTGCGTTCACACTCAGAATGTGCCATTGGCAGGCTCAGATCCTTGGGCTATCTTCGTCCCTTGCTCGTCGCTTGAACTTATGAGTCTTGCCCTCATCGGCCACACGCTCACCCAGGATGCACCGGGAGCTGAAATCTCCCGTCCGCCCCCCGACACATCCTCGTGCCTAGGTCTCGTTTTGCTTGGTGGCCCGGGTTCAGGCAAGGGCACCCAGGCGGAATCGCTCAGTCGCGAGTTCCGTTTGCCCCAAATCGGTACCGGCGGATTGTTCCGCGATCACATGCGCCGCGCCACGGAACTTGGGATCGTCGCCAAACGTTTCATCGACCGCGGCGAACTCGCCCCCGACGAAATCGCCCAAGGCATGGTGCGGGAGCGACTGGCTCAACCGGATACACAGTCCGGATTCATCTTGGACGGCTTCCCTAGAACCCTCGCGCAGGCTGAATCCTTAAAATGCCTGCTCCCCACGCTCAACCGTCAACTCACCTGTGTGTTGTGTATCGTCGTCTCAGATGACGAAATCGTAAAACGACTCTCTGGACGCCTAAACTGTTCGCGCTGCCAAACTCCCTACCACACCCATTTTAAACCGCCTCAGGTGGCCGACCACTGCGATGTATGCAACGGAGTGCTCCATCAACGGGACGACGATAATCCAATCACCATCCGCGCTCGCCTGAAGACCTTCCATGCACGAACCGAACCGTTGATGGACTATTACCGCAAAGCGGAACTGCTCTGGCAGATCGACGGCGAAGGAGACATCTCGGCCGTCACCTCTCGATCCATCAAAGCCGTACGCAATCTTGAACGCCCGAAGGCTCTGGGCTAAGAGGTGATCATGTTCGAATCCGCGGAACTGGGTCAGAGGATCTCCAAAGGCGAATACGACTCGCGCCTCCCAGCCCTCAGAGCCGCTCTGGTTCAAGCTCACTTCGCCCTCAAAGGAACCCAAACCCCGCTGATCATCATCGTCTCCGGTGCCGATGGTGCCGGGAAAGGGGAACTCGTCCATCGTCTCAATGAATGGCTCGACCCCCGAGGTGTCGACACCCACGCATTCTGGCAAACCTCCGATGAAGAACGAGAACGCCCTCCCTACTGGCGCTTCTGGCGTTGCCTCCCCTCACGTGGTCGTGTCGCCATCCTATTCGGCTCCTGGTACACCGCTCCCGTCATACAGCGTGTCTACGGCAGGATCCGATCCTCAGACCTCGATCAAGAGCTCGATCGGATCGCGACTTTCGAGAGGATGCTCACCGACGACCACGCCGTCATCGTGAAGCTCTGGTTCCACCTGTCCAAAGTTGAGCAGGGCAAGCAACTCAAGGATCTCACACGAAATCCCCACACCCACTGGCGCGTCCTACCCACCGACTGGAAACACTTCAAGCTCTACGACAAGTTCACCAAAGTCTCCGAGCGCGCCATCCGCCGAACCGACACACCCAACGCACCTTGGCACATCATCGAGGCCACAGATCGTCGGCACCGCGAGATGACCTCGGGTCAAATCATCCTCGACGCCATCCAAGGCGCCCTCAAGCCCTCCGCACTTCCCCCGGCGGTTTCAACAAAATCCACACCGCCTCCCTCAAGCGCACCCAAGCCCAAGCCTTCACCCGAGCTCGTGACCATCCTCGACCACGTGGATCTCACCCAACGCCTCGATCGAGAACGCTACAACACCCAGTTGGAGAAGTGGCAAACCCGACTGGCTCGTCTGATCTGGGCGGCATGGGAAAAGAAGCGATCCAGCGTCGCCGTCTTCGAGGGCTGGGACGCCGCCGGCAAAGGCAGTGCCATCCGACGCGTCACCGAAGCCATGGACCCGCGACTCTACCGCATCGTTCCCGTCGCCGCCCCCTCGGACGAAGAACGCGCTCATCATTACCTCTGGCGGTTCTGGCGCGCGCTTCCACGGGCCGGGTGCCTCACCATTTTCGATCGCAGCTGGTATGGTCGGGTCTTAGTGGAGCGTATCGAAGGTTTCGCTCAAGAGCACGAATGGAAACGTGCCTACAGCGAAATCAATGAGTTCGAAGAACAACTCGCTGACCACGGAATCGTGCTCGCTAAGTTCTGGATTCACATTAGCAAAGAAGAACAGCTTCGTCGGTTCAAACAACGCGAGCAGATCCCGTTCAAACAGTACAAGATCACCCCCGACGACTGGCGCAATCGCGATAAATGGGATGGTTATCAAGAAGCCGTGAATGAAATGGTCGCCCGCACCAGCACCGCCAACAGTCCCTGGACCCTCGTGTCGGGCAACGATAAACGGTTCGCCCGCATCCAAGTGCTCAAAACCTTCTGCCACCACCTCGAAAACGTCCTCTAGACTCGGGGAGTCCCAACCCCGCTGAGACCCTGAGACCCTGAGGCCCTGAGGCGTTGAGCAAGAAGAACATTCTCCTCTCTGCGTCTCCCGCGTCTCTGCTGGAGATCTTCCCCAACCTCGTGCTCACGGTCTCCCCTACATCCTTGCCCAAAGGCACAAGGCTTCGGTGTTTGTTTGTCGGAAATCGAAGCCGGGTGGCGATATACTCATGATGATGGCACCTGATGACCATGTGTTGCTCCACCAGTTCGTCCGCGACCAATCGCAGGACGCATTCACACAACTGACCCATCGCTACCTCGGCCTCGTCTACTCCGCCGCTCTGCGCCACGCACGGTCGCATTCCCTCGCCGAAGAAATTGCACAGTCCACCTTCGCCGACCTCGCCCGCCAAGCCCCCTCACTTCCCCCATCAACGGTCCTACCCGCCTGGCTCTATCGCGTCGCCCGCAGCACCGCGATCGATGTCGTCCGTCGCGAGACCCGCCGACAGCGCCGTGAACAAGTCGCAGCCGAAACCAAGCTCCTCGAAACCCAAATGAATGAATGGACGTCGATTGAACCTCTGCTCGACGAGGCCCTCGAGGTGCTGGACGAAAAGGATCGTAACGCTATCCTGTTGCGCTTCTTCGAAAACCGATCCCTACGCGAGGTCGGGCTCGCCCTGTCCCTAGGTGAGGACGCAGCACAAAAACGCGTCAGCCGCGCCGTCGAACAGCTTCGTCGGTTCTTCGCCGATCACGGGGTCTCCGTTGGATCAGCCGCACTCGCGACGGCGATTTCGAACCACGCCGCCGCAGCAGCGCCATCAACCCTCGCGGCCTCGCTGCCGCTCGCAGCTCTTCATCTAGCACAACAGGTCGCAACTCCGACAGCCGCAGCCGCGATCGAGGCCACCGCCTTTACTCTTTTCCAAAAACTGGCCGCCGCCGCAGCGATCTCGCTCTCTTTAGCTATCCCAGCCCTGACCGCCCATCGCATCCAACACACGCTCAGGCTACAGAACGACCACATTCAAGCGCAGCACGCCCAACTCCAACAGCTTCGGCAGCAGATCCGCAGCCTGGCATCACTTTTGGACCAACTCGAGCAACAGCCCATCCTTCCCGCAGTACCCACCCCCACGCTCATGCGTCTTCGCAACCTCGTCACCCGCCTGAACCGCGACGTGAACAGTTTGCGCCCTCCTTCGGATTCCCCGCCAGACCACACCCACAGTCTCGCAAGCGTCGCAGCGATTTGGGCCGAGCGCGCTACGCAGCTCAAGCAGATGATGAATGAGACCCCCGCCAGCCTCATCCCAGAGCTTGGTATGCTCGCTGATAAGGATTGGGTCGACGCAATCCACCCGCTCACGCTCAACGGCGAGGAGGAAGTGCGCCGCGCCATGAGTAATGTGCGTGCGAACGCCGAAGGGCGAGTGCTGAGCTTGCTTCGATCGGCACTCAGCCGCTACAGTCGGGCCAACGGAGGGCAGATGCCCGCCTCCATTCCCGAACTCGCTCCCTACCTCAAGACCCCCGTCGCTCCCGAGATCCTCGCCCGCTATCATATCGTCCCCTCCCGATCGCTCATCGACGAACTCCAAACCGGCGACCCATGGCTCATCACTCAGAAAGCTCCCGTCGACCCCGAGTGGGACGTACGCGAGTCCGTCGGCCTGCGCCTCGGCCAATTCGCAGACAGCCGTATCACCAACCGATGGAACACCGTCCCCAACCCGTGAACCATCATCTGCATCACCCTGCATGCCGCGTGCCCTCACGCGGCGCTGTCACTCCCTCCGCTCCGTGCGCCACTGCGGCTCACAGGCCCAATGCGCGACGTTTCCGCCTCGATCAACTCTAATCTCGTCCCTCACCCAACTCCTATGAGAAACACCTACATCTTGATCGTCCTCTCGGTTTGCACCCTCGGCCTTGGCTTTGCCGTCTGGATTCAGCGACAAGGCTTAACGGAAACCCACCGCAACGAACTTCAAATCCACCGCCAACAACAGATCATTGATCAGCTCGGGGAGGAACAGTCCAAGCTCTCCAATCGCATCGCACACGCCGTTGCCGATTCACATCGAACGACCAACGAAATCGCAGAGCTCCAACAACGCGCTCGATCGCTCGAATCCGAATCCAACCGCCTCGCCGCCGCAATGGCCTCTCGATCCGGGTCATCGAAGACGCCAAACCCACCCAAACCCCAACCGCGTCCGCCGGAGTACTATCAAGAACTACACAAACGCGCGGGAGCGAAAGCAATCGATGCACGCAACCTAAGCCAAGCGATACTCGGTCACGCCAATGACCATCAAGGGCGCGTGGCGAGTGCTCTCTCCCAACTCGATCTCTACCTGCGCCAACAAGGGCTGTCGCTCAGCGGCACCAATCAGTTCGATCTCGTATTCCAAGGCACACTCGCCCAACTCCAATCCGTCCCAGGCGGAGCCGTAGCTCTCCTGAGGGATCGCCAAGTCTGGACCGCGCCCAGCGGAAAACCCGCACGGGTCTACGGCCTCGCCAACGGGGCCTCGTTGATCGTGGAATCCGACGACGACTTCAAGGCGTGGGAGGCCGAGCACATCCTCCACCCTACCTCAGGTGCCACCAACCCTTAGTCTGATGCGATCCGCTCGCAGGTTCCCACTCTGCCTTTGCCTAACCCGTTCAGATAAGCTATGAGAAAGGCTCATTGCGACATTATCTTTCAGGAGTAAAAACGATCGTATGGGAACGAGCTCCCAACGCCCGCCGATCCTTGGCGTTCACGCTCATTGAGCTGCTCGTGGTCATCGCTATCATCGCCATTCTCGCAAGTCTACTCACCCCCGCGCTGCATCGTGCGAAGCTCGCAAGTAAGAACGCTCTCTGCAAAAGCAACCTCCGACAGCAAGGCCTCGCTTTGCACATGTACGTAACAGATACTAGCGTTTTCCCACATACCGTCGACGCCAACCGCGCCACCACATGGTACCTCGTCATCGCCCCCAATTACGGCAGTAACTATGGCATCCTGCGTTGCCCTACGTTCAAGGGCGAATGGCCTATCGACAACGCTCTCGTCTGGGTCTCCGGTAACGCTTACCATCGCAGTCCTTCGGCCCCCAATCGCATCGCCGGGGTTAGCTATGGCTACAATGGCTTCGGTGTCGGCTCCGCCAACGCCACCAACTGGACGGCAAACCTTGGGCTCGGTCTCCAAGTCAATGTTGGCCAGTTCGCTCCGCCCGTCCCCGAATCGGCTGTCAAAGCCCCCGCTGATATGGTCGCCATCGCCGATTCCATGCCCCAACCCGGTTTCACCAATATCTTCCCCTTCCTGCTTTCCATCAGCAGTGTACCCTCACCCGAACGGCACAACGGCGGAGCCAACGTCGCGTTCGCCGATGGCCATGTCATCACCGAACTGAGCAAGCGATTAGTCGAGAATTCCGAACCCAATCGCCGACGTTGGAATGTCGACAACGAGCCTCACTTTGAAGTGAAGTTCTGATGCGTTGCCCCACCCACGCTCCCCCTGCGCCAGCACAGCCGACACCCTACTCCCAAGACCATTTGCTCTGCCTCACGGCCTCAGGGGCTCGGCTTCACGTCCGACGAGTTGTAGAGGTTCTCGTCCTTATCCACACACGACACCACCTGAATCACCGCTTGCGGATTGGTTCGTGTGATCGGCATCGCAGAGGCATAATTTCGCATCCTGCATCCCACCAGGCTCATCGTCAGCTTTTTGTCCCCGTGCACCAACGCGAAGTCCCATGATTTACCCAGCGTGGACAACGCGGGGTTTCCACCCGAAAAGGCCTCCACATTTGCCAAGGCCGTGTGCCCTTGCCCCTCCACGATCAAGGGATGAACGTCCTCCACACGCGCTCCTACATTGGCGATGATCGATCCCTGCGCGATCTGCCAGTTTCGGTTGAACGCGCTGTCACCACGCTTGTGTATGCCCACGGTCACGCAGTCCAAATTGAAGTTAGACAGCTGCCCATAGCTCGCCGCCCCAAGCGACACCCCGCCATAAACCCCGAACGTGAACAGATCCATCAGCACCGCATTGTCCGTGTGGTTGATGGCATACGAAAAGGTCTTCCCTGCCACCACAGCATCGATCACGGACCGACTATATCCCCCACGAAAATAGCGCAGGTTCGCCGGGTTCACGTGGCAATGCAAAATGCGTGGAATGTCGTAGCAATAATCAATGCGAATGAACTCACCGCTGAGGGGATAGCCGTAGCAATGTTCAAAAAGCACCTGTTCACACGGTTGGCTCGGCGCGGAGTTGAAGTCCATGGCGATATACTCCCCATAAAAGGTCAGGCTCGAAAGCGTTACTCCCTGGGCCGCCTTCGTGCGCGATACCTGAATGGTCGGTGGATACTTGATGATCTTCGCCGGGTCGCTCAACGTCTGCTGCGCATACCAGAACTGCACCCCACGGATCTGAGTCGCTCCCTCCACCACGATGAATGGGTGTGCATCATCCTCGATTCGAAACACACTGCCCACCGGTTGTGGCTTGGTCGCATGACGCGTTCCTCGTCCCACCGGCCCCTGCACTCCCACCAGCGATGCGTTCATCTTCAATACCAAACCGCTCGCTACCGAGTAAGGCTCATCCGTGGGGTCCACAAACAGAGCCGCCCCACGCGCCGAGGCCCAGTCGATGGCCGCCTGCAACGCCACCTTGTTCGACGTCGCATCGTTGGTCGAACTTACTCCAAAATCCCGAATGCTGCGATACAGCCCGCCTATCCCCAGCATCTCGCCTGCCACGATCGGATGAACACCAGCCAGGGTGGCTCCCAGCAACCACACCCCTCCTACGATAGCCCGCTGAATCAATCGCCTCGTTCTCATAGTCTCCAAATCCTGATCCCGTCCTTTACCACACACAACCGCTAAGCATCCTAGAAGCCCGCATTGTCCCCCCATTTCGTTGCTTCGTTTGCTCTAACTATACCTAGCCGGTGGGGAGACTTTCACAGGGAACGGTGAGCCGCTCCGTGCCTCTCGCGCTCTGATTCTTTTGCCTATGACTCTCCACCTTCTGCTGCTTCTGATCGGCTTTCTCTGCTCCGTTCCCATCAAGGCTTTCACCTCCCCGGCGCCCAACATCTCCATGCCTCAACCCCACCATGGTTAGTCCCGAAGGCGAACCTGGTCAACCGTAGGAAAGTCGTTCGGCACCTTCTGGGTCACCATGCCGGTCGCCGCCCACTCGGTTCCACGCTGGAGCGTCGTGATGAATCCCACACAGCGCTGGGAAGTGATGTCCTTCCCATTGTTATGCCCAAGTGCCGTGTGAAACACGCGCCCCTGGCCAAACGTCACCACCATCAACAAAGGCTCGTGCTCCCCCGATCCTCCGGTCTCCGGTGTCGATAGCGCGCTCCCCAGCACAGATACATTCTCAGCAGGGCCTCGGAGGCGGTCATACAACTCGTCCTTCGCATGCAACCATTGAGCCGGCAATCCCAGCATGATCGGATGCCCCGGCATGCGTGTGTCGATCACGAACGCGTGCTGCTTGCCATGATGCCCGCCAACACCCGGGGTCAGATCATGCACCCACTTACCATCTCGCAACCGCAAGTAGGGACCTGACTTCTCATTGCGCCCTTCCCACCCCCCGATCGCGATCATCTGGTTGTATTCCTTCCATCCCGGAAATGCGTTATCCGCCGCATGAACCGAAACAAACCCACCCCCGCCCCGCACGTAAGAGGTCAACGCTTCCTGCGTCTCCTTCGTCCACGAGTCGCCGTTATAGTTGCAGATCACGACACGATAATTGGAGAACACCGGCTTGAACTGGGTCATGTCCCCACCCTTGCCCGGGGTCGTCGCGATCTCGACCTGAAACAAACCCGTCTCTTCCAACACCTTCCTCAGATGGGGCGTGGTCGATTTGTAATCATGATTGTTCTGACCATCAACGATCAGTGCACGATACGCCGCAGCCTGGAGCTTGAGCCCAGCCAGAATGATCAAGGCAAACACGGAGAGTTTCATGCGCCCACCTTGGCAAAGTCGCTCGCTTCTCGCCAGTCCTAAGCTAAACCTCGCGACCCATTGATTAGCCGAGAGTTTCAACAGTCGCTTCACCCCGTCGTTGAACCAAGGTCAACGATGACTGATGTAGTTCCTCCACCCGCCGAATTGAGTAATCTCCAAACGCCCCTCGCAAAGTACCGACTCGCCCAACACTCCAAGCACTTCCTCGCCATCGGTAAGCCTTACCTTGCCGATGCACAACCCCGCCGGTTCGCGTTGTAGAATCAAGGCCAGTCCTTCCGGAGGCACCGACCACACTTCAACCGCGATCGAAGCACCGGACTCGCCCACGCGTTGCATCGCTGGATGCCGGTCGTTGATCGACCACATCCGATAGCTCGGCACAGTGGCGGCCTCGCGCAGAAACACCGCCCCGGCCTCAACCAGATTCGGATTCAGCTCAAGCCCCCGCATCAACGTCCCGTTCACCGCTAACGCCACACTTCCTTGGCCCATAATCAGGCTTCCTTCTCCACGCTTAGAAACTGAACCGGTTTCTCATAGATCGCCAATACAATGCACCCGCTTTCGCTGTAGATGCTGTGACTCGTTCCGGGTGGATTGATGATCAAGGCCCCGGTGTCCGCTCGACTGTTCTCATCCACTTGACTTCCAGCCAACAGCAAGATGTGCTCAAAGCCGGTATGCACGTGGAGCGGCACACGACCGCCCGGACGAAATCGAAGCAAGGCCGCCGACGGACCGGTCTTGCCATCCCCATACAGCCGGTGAATCTCAACTCCCTGCTGAAACGGTTCCCAGGTCAGCTTGTGCTGCCACCCCGAGATCTGCAACAGATCCGTAATTTTGATCACACCACGGAGATCTTTAGTCATGCAAAATATCCTTATCTCTCAACCCAGCCCCTAACCCTCTCGGTCCGTTCAGTGGGTCTCCAATCGTGTCATGGTAAAGCCTGAAGCAGCTTCGCGGAATGGCTCACCCAGCCGAATATCCCTCCCTGAGCCCGTATCATTCTCAAACCCATCTCCTGAAACTCAGGGAAATAGGACCCCACACAGTCCTCCAAGACCAAGCAGTCATAGCCACGATCGTTCGCTTCCCTCACCGTGGTATGCACACACACCTCCGTCGTCACTCCCGTCACAATCAACTGCCGTATGCCTCGACTCTGCAAAATGGCTTGCAAATCCGTTGCATAAAATGCCCCTTTGCCCGGCTTGTCCACCACCGGTTCCGTCGGCAGGGGATACAGTTCCGGAATGATATCCCATCCGCGTTCGCCTCGAACCAAAATTCGCCCCATCGGCCCCACATCTCCAATCGTCCTCGTGGATCCACCACGCACCTTCTTCGAGTGAGGCAAATCCGAGAGATCAGCCCGATGTCCCTCGCGAGTGTGAATAACCATCAGTCCGCGTTCTCGCCACGCGCCAAGCAGTTGCTGGTTCGGGCCGATCGCCGATCGCAGTCGACCCACATCATTCCCTAGCATCTCCCCAAACCCACCCGGTTCCAGGAAGTCACGCTGCATGTCGATGATCACCAAGGCACACGTGCTCAACGACAACTCAAAGGCATAAGGATCGGCTTCTACAGAGATCTTCATCTCGACGCCTTCTTCTTTCATCATCGGTTTGCAACTTAGTTCCGTCCGCCAACCACGATACACGTCTCCGGCTGACCCACCCACACCCATCTCCCCACCTTCATTCGCCACCTCGGCTTTCGACCTTCCTAATGACTCGCCATGTGGTGCCCAATCGCCTGAATGTCCGCCTCCGCAGGGGTCGTCTCATGTACCAACCGTCCATGAGCAATCACTACAATGCGATCCACCAGCGCCAGCAGCTCGTCCAAATCCTCACTCACCAGCAGGACCGCAACGCCTCGATTTCGAGCTTCCGTGATGCGCGCGTGAATCGCCTCCACCGCCGCGAAATCCAACCCAAAGCACGGGTTCGCCGCGATCAATACCTTCGCCTCACCCATGCCCAGCTCACGCGCCAACACGGTGCGCTGCACGTTCCCTCCCGAAAGATCCCCAATCGGTGTCTCCGGCGATCGAGTCTTGATGCCGTATTGTGCAATCATCGACACCGCATTCCGACGCACCTCCGCCCGACTCACCCTCCAACCACCGCGCGTCATCGGTGGCCGATCAAAGCAGCGTAAGACCAAATTCTCCGCCACGCTCATCTGCGGCACACACCCATTTCTCAACGGTTCCTCAGGCAGAAGAAACACCTTGTGCTCATAGGCCTCGCGCCGCGTCGCTCCATACTCCAGACCATCCACCAATACGTGCCCTCCTGTGGCCTCACGCTGACCCGCGATCACCTCCACCAACTCCCTCTGCCCATTGCCCGAAATCCCCGCAATGCCCACAATCTCCCCCGCGTGAACGCTGAGATCCACCTCTTGGATCGCAGAAACGCCGTTGTCGCGATTCGCACTCAACGATTTCAACTCCAGCGACAATGCCCCACGCTCCCGCAATCCCTTCGGCACCACCCGTGCCTCCCGTGCCCCACCCATCATCAACGACGATAGCTCGTCCGCCGTCATATCCTTCACGGGCCCGCCCCCTGCGACTTTCCCACGCCTCAAAACCGTCACCGAGTCGCAAAACGAAAACACCTCTCGAAACTTGTGCGTGATGATCAAGACGCTCAAATCCCCAGCTCGCACGTTGTCTCGTATCAACCCCAACACCTCGTCCGCCTCAGCCGGCGTCAGCACGGACGTCGGCTCGTCCAAAATCAGGAATCGGCTTTCGAGATAAAGCTGTTTGAGGATCTCCACTTTCTGCTTCTCGCCGGCAGCCAATTGCGCCGCCGGGGTGTTCAGGTCGACCCTAAACGGAGCCGTGCTCATGAACGCCTCCAGTCGTTCCATTTCACGCTTCCAAGGAATCACTCCAGGCACATCAGGCCGGCTCAGAATTAGGTTCTCCGCCACCGTCATCGCAGGCACGAGTGTGAAATGCTGATACACCATCCCTATCCCCAGGTTGTAAGCATCATACGGCGAGGCAATCTCGCGCGAGTGTCCATGAATAAGGATGTCCCCCTCGTCCGCCAAATGGTAACCCATGACGCACTTCACCAATGTGCTCTTCCCCGCCCCGTTCTCCCCAATCAACGCATGAAAGGTACCCGCAGGGATTCGCATCGACACCTGCTCGTTCGCCACAAAACTCCCAAACCGCTTCGTAACCTTGTCCAGCTCCAGGTCGAAGGGTTGCGTCGGCCGACTAATGGGCGGGATCGTGATCATGCCAAGGTTCGGATCAATGCCGCCGAAGTGCCCACCGCTCCAAATACCCCGTTCTGCATCGTCACCATTTTCACTGCGGCGTCATGGTTCGATCGAAGCGTTGCTGCACAACAATCCTCCAAAAGCAGGCATTCAAATCCTCGATCATTCGCCTCACGCATCGTGGTGTGAACACACACGTCCGTCGTGATGCCCGTCAGTACCAAGTTCTGAATCCCCCTTGTGCGCAAGATCAACTCAAGGTCCGTCGCACAAAACGAGCCTTTACCCGGCTTATCGATGATCGGTTCCATCGCTCTCGGAGCAAGTTCAGGAATGATATTCCACCCCGCTTCACCACGAACCAGCACACGCCCGCACGGCCCCTCATCCCCGATGCCCGCGACGGTCTCCCCTTCCTTCCGTGCCGGCGTACGCCGGGATCGCCACCGCTTGTTCTCCGGTAGATCGCTCAAGTCCGGTCGATGCCCCTCTCGCGTGTGGATCACGTGAAACCCTTGCTCACGCATCAACGTCAACACACGCTGAATAGGCTCGATGCACGTGCGCGTGAGTGAGATATCATAACCCAACAGGTCGATATATCCCCCTTTACCGCAGAAGTCCGTCTGCATGTCGATGACGATTAAGGCCGTGTTCTCAGGGCGCAGATCACCGTTAAAAGGCCATGGGTAGGGTTGGGATTCAACGTATCGTGTCATGGATTCATCCTGGAGTTCCAAGCGCGCCGGGCGCGCCAATCAACGTGCGTTTGCGCGAACAGGTCAGGACCATCACTACCAGCGTCAGGAGGTAGGGGGCCGCATTCCATAAATAGTAGCCGGTACTGATGCCCACCGCCTGCAGCGCAGGTCCGATCGCCTGAGTGCCTCCAAATACCAACGAAGCGTACAAACAGTGCACAGGATCCCATCGAGCGAAGATAACCAACGCCACCGCCATCAGTCCTTGCCCGCTCGATATCGCTTCCGTCCATGCACCCGGATAAAACAGCGAAAGATGAGCTCCCCCAAGTCCAGCGAGCAGGCTCCCAATCACAATCGCCACCAGCCGGGTTCGTTTCACCGAGATCCCAACCGCCAACGCCGCCGCCGGTGAATCACCCACCGCCCGCACGTGCATCCCCCATCGGGTAGACTTGAAGAACCATCGCATCGCAAATGCCAACACCACCCCAAGAACGAATAAAGGGCTGATGTTCAACGCCGCCTTCACCTGCGCCGTCGTAGCCCATCCCCCCAAAGCGATTGCAGGAAGCTGGGGCGCGCTCGGCTGGATGTAGGGTTTGCCAAAGTAAAACGCTAACCCACTGCCCAACAGAAGAAGTGCAATCCCCGCCGCCACGTCGTTTACCTTGGGCCGCAAAACCAATGCCGCGTGCAGTAATCCCATCAACGCCCCCGTCACCCCCGCCGCAATCACCCCCGCCCACGGCGACCCCAGCCGATACGAAAAAGCATACGCCGACATCGCCCCAACCAAGAGCGCCCCTTCCAAACCTAAGTTGATCTTACCCGACTTCTCCGTCAGGCACTCCCCAAGGCTCACCAACAAAAAGGGTGTCCCGCCGCGAATCGCGCCAGCCAAGATCCCAAGCACCACTCCCCACCATCCGATCGATTCAGAACTCAAGCGCGGCCTCCTTGAAAGATTTTGAACCGTCCCTGAAGCGAGTCCGAATACAGGATCACCACAAACACCAATCCTTGAAACACAAGGATCGTTGAGTCCGGGAGCTTAAATTGACGCTGCAAAATCCCGCCACTCGCCAGAATCCCACCCAAGAGTGTCGATACCAAGATGATCGGCAACCCCCGATGCCGCGCCACGAAGGCCACCAAGATCCCTGAATACCCATATCCCGCCGCCAACGACTCATTCGCCCGCCCATGCACGGCCGCCACCTCCACCATGCCCGCGACTCCCGCCGCACCCCCCGCTAAAAAACAGGTCACTAGTCCAATCCAAGCCACGGGCAAACCCGCCATGCGAGCCGCTCGAATGTTGCCCCCAATCATTCGCACCTTAAATCCGAAAGTGGAGTGCTCCATCAGCAGCCACGCCAAACAACAAAACACGATCCCAAAGACCAATCCGTAGTGGACGTTCGTCTCTCCCATCATGGGCAGCATCTTGTCCTCGGGAATCGGTAGACTCGACGGCTTGTTCAGGCTCGTTGGATCCCGCATCGGCCCATTGACCAAATGGTTCAATACCGCAATCGCAATGTAGTTCATCAGCAGGCTGCTAATGGTCTCGTTCACCCCGCGCTGATAGTAAAGCAGCCCGCACAGCATGATCCAAAGCCCGCCTCCAACTAAACCCGCCAGTGTCATCACGGTCAGCAAAGCCCACTGCGGCGAAGTCGTCATCTGAAGCCCAGCCAAGGTCGCCGCAAGGCCGCCCATCACCAAAGCTCCCTCGTTCCCGATCACCACCAAACCCAGTCGCGCCGGAAGCGCAGTGCATAATGCCGCCAACATCAAAGGGGCCGTCCGCACCAGCGTGTTCTGAAAGGAATACGCGCTGCCAAACGCAGCTTTATAGATCGCTCCAAACACCTCCAACGGATTCGCCCCCTGCGTCGCACAAAACACTCCGAACAATGCCAAAGCGCACACGCTCGCCCCCACCGTAAGCACAAGCGACTCCCCCACCCGGCGCCAGTCGAAGCGGCTAGCCCACCGCTTCGAACTGGGCTCCTCGACGATCTTCGCCGCCGAGGTCGGTGTGGTTGGGGTCGTCATGCGCGGCAGGGGCTTTGCTCGAGTTCCGATTCAGGTCTACAACACGGCCTTAATCTTCCAGACTCACTTCACGCTGCCGATCACGCCTTCCACCAACCAACCCATCGACTCCAACGCCAAGTCACGCTGGGTATACTGCTTGCCCGCAGGCAAAATCTCCTTGCCCGTGTTGTCCTTCAAAGGACCGTTGAAGATCACCATCGATCCGTCCATAAACTTCGCCTTCGCCGCTTCCGCCGCTGCCTTCGCTTCAGCTCCGACACTCGGTCCATAGGCCGAAGTCTTCACGAATCCTTCCTTAATCCCGCCCCGAACCAAATGGGGAATGGTTCCAGCCGACAGCGTCTTCCCCGCCTTCACCATCTCCGCATAGTCCGAATACACCTTCGTCCAGTTCCACTCCGCGCCGGTGAGATAGCCCTTCGGCGCGAGCTTCACTCCGTTCGCATGGTATCCGCATACATAGATTCCCCGACGCTCCGCCGTCTCCAGAATAACCTTCGGACTGTCTACGTGGCAGGTGAGCACATCAATGCCTTGGTTGATCAGACTGGTCGCTGCCTCCGCTTCCTTGACCGGCATCGACCACTCCCCCGTGAAGATTACCTGCACCGTGATGTCCGACTTCGCCGTTCGAGCCCCCAACGCAAACGCGTTGATGTTACGCAGGACCTGCGGAATGGGCTTCGCCGCAATAAAACCCAACTTACCGGACTTGGTCGCATACCCAGCAACAATCCCAGACAGGTAAACCGCCTCGTCGATATAGCCAAAATAGCTCCCCACGTTGGCCGGATGCTTGCCCTCCGTATACAGCCCACCGCAATGAAGGAACTGCACCTTCGGATACTGCTTGGCCACCTTCAGGATATGCGGGTCGAAATAGCCGAACGATGTCGGAAACAACACCTTCGCCCCGTCCAGGTTGATCATGTTGCGCATCGTCTCCTGCACGGCCGTCGTCTCCGCCACGCTCGCTTCCTCAACCGCTTTCACCCATCCCATCGTCTGGGCCCCCGCTGCCCCCTCTGCGTGGGCCTGGTTATAGCCGTAGTCATCCTTGGGCCCAACATATACAAAGCCCATCACCATCTTGTCCGCTGCCATCACCGAGAATGTCCCCAGCACAGCAGCGAATAATGCAAACGCAGTCACAACCGGTCGAATTGGTGTCTTCATAGTCAAATGGATAGATTTCAAATCAAATCAATGGGGTTCGAGTTCGGGGCTCAAAAGAAGGCACCAATGCCAAAAAAGTACTGAACCGTATCCCGGGTTTCCTTCCCCGGTGCGTTAAAGGCCTGCATCTTCGCAAGGTTGTCATCCTCCAAACCCATAAACTTAAATCCCGCATGCACGCTCCAGTTCCCATAGCCCTTCGGCATAAAGGTCAATGGAATGGTCGCCTTCAAACCCACCTCATATAGTCCTAAGCTCGATGAGGGATCGTAGTACTCGCCGTAAAACTCCGAGTCCGGTAACAGCACGCGCATCGGTGCCTCAAACTTCAAATTCCACGGCTCATAGGTGTAGGAAGGCGCAATGCCCAAATCAAAGTAGTGGCTCTCCTCGGGGATCGGCATCGCCGCCTTCCCCAGGGGATTCACAAAATAGGGAACCTGTGCCGCCGTCGCTTTGCCCTGCAACTCCTGCCAGTAGGTCACATACGGGTGCAACGCAAAGGCCTTCAACCACTCCGAATCATCGATCGCGAGCTTGTTCTCCAGATGATGCGATGTCCCGATGTCCAAGATCTGCATGTTGAACGCCGTGTAGGTCGAACTGATCGTAAAGTATTTCGCAAACTTCACCTGAATGCCCGCGATCGGATCAATCTCCACCCACGACGTCTTCGGCTTCGATCCAAAAGGCGCATGCACCGAAACGCCACTGCTCGAAAAGTCATTCCAAACACCCGGCACCAACGTCACATCGTTGATAAAGGAGTCGTCCCCCTTGTAAACGTTCACTAGTCCTAACACGAGGTTCTGAAACGTCAGCCCCTTGTCGTGCACGATCATGCCTCTTGGCGTCAGGTACTCGTTCGCAAATTCAAAGTTCACTATCGCGTTCACCCGCGATACGGGTGGCACATCCTCCGCCCTCGCCAAACCAGCCGTGGATGTCGCAACCGTCGTCGCAAGGGCCATCGAAAGCAGCGAGGTCGAGGCCCGGTTGACCATCGCACAACACGCCTTTTCTTGGGATCGATTCAGAGTCTTTTTCATGTGGTTAAAGAAGGTTTCCATCACTGTTCACCCAACACGATCCATCCCTTAGCGCCCTGCGTGCCAAACCACACAATCACCAGAATACCCCTATTTTACAGGGGGTTTTGCTTCCCCAACAATTCACTGCTCGCTCCACCTTGTGTTTCACATGTCGCCCCTGAAACACTTGAAACACCCAAGACCCTCCCATTCCTCCCATTCCTCCCATT
>Ga0172373_10000771_pt1 | contig 52762 bp, 47 predicted proteins | sample Lak10m_2_FD_114546 | JGI IMG/M metagenome (GOLD analysis project Ga0172373, IMG submission 114546) | Freshwater microbial communities from Kabuno Bay, South-Kivu, Congo - kab_092012_10m | ecosystem: Environmental > Aquatic > Freshwater > Lake | place: Democratic Republic of the Congo... | reverse complement strand
TGTCCAAAAAAGTAGCTACTTTTATTCATGTAATTTAGTTCGGGAAAACCAAATTACACTTAAAGCGGGATTTCCACAAAGGATTTCCCGCTTTTCAAAAAGTTTTATCGGACACTAGTGATATTAAATAAAGTATTCATCGTGCTTAAACAAATGTACACATTTGATAATAAAACAAAAAACCCAGTAAACTCAAGGTTTACTGGGCTTCGTCTGCTCCTCCTGCTGGGCTCGAACCAGCGACCCTCTGATTAACAGTCAGATGCTCTAACCAACTGAGCTAAGGAGGAATGTTTTCGTAATCGAAAAGCGAGTGCAAATATAACTAAAGAATTTATTTTGCAAAGTGATTTTTATTTTTTTTTAAAAGTCGTCCTCATCTAACGTGAAATCATCCAATGACGTGTCGAAATCCGTTGACTCTTCATCGTCACGATCTACAACATCCTCATACTGATTGCCATCAAAACGTGCAGGACGTAAAATGTTAGTTTTCGAAATATTCAGCCTGATTTCAGTTCGAATTGAACCATCTTCTTGTGCATACGCTTTTGCAAATGGTGTTCCTTCCAATTCAACCAAGGCTCCACGCTTCAAAAAATCCAAAATACGCAAATTGGCACCCTCACGTTTCCAAATGGTACAATTTACCCATGTGGTTTTGGTTTTCATCTCGCCTGATCGCTTATCTTTCCAGTTTTTGTTGTGTGCCACCGGAAAATTAATCGCAATCACCCCACGTTCCATGGTCTTTAATACAGCATCCTTGCCAATGTTTCCTATCAATCGTGTTTCAAATACCGTTGCCATAATCTGTATGTGTACTATTTAAATGACTTTTTACGTTGATTTTATCAAAAGGTTAACTACTTGATTTCGATGATATAAGCGTCCTTGAATCCGTTTTGTTGAACCTTTTCCAAATCCTTTTTCGCATCTTCTCGTTTGCTATACGAACCTATCAAATAACGGTATTTAAATGTATTCGATGAATTTAACTTATCGCGTTTTACAGGTAAACCTAACTTCTTAAAGCTAGCATCTTTTTCATCGATGGGGTCCTTAGACGACATAATCTGAATGCTGTACGTTGTAGATTTATTTTCTTTGGTGTCTGGTTTATTTTTATCTGAAGAGCTTGTTTTTGTAAAAGCAATATCCGGATGTTCTTCTGTAATAAATGTCCTAAAACCCCGAAAAATGGCAGATGCTATCAAATCCTGACCTGCTGTTGTATTCAAAAAATTAGCCTCTTTTTCGTTGGTCAAAAATCCGCATTCAATAAGCACACCAGTCATGTTGGTGTATTTTAACACCTGTAAACTGTGTTCACGATCCTCCGTATCTTTAACTCCACGTGAATGCCTACCGGCTTTTCCCGAAAATTCATGTTCAAATGCCTTGGCCAATTTCACGGATTTAGTTTGACTCATGGTGTGTACGTGCGATTCGGTACCGTGCACATTTGTTTTGGCGTTGGCATTGCAATGAATGGATATAAAATAATCAGCTTGTGCTGAATTTGCTTTTTGCACCCGTTCATCAAGTGTCGGAAACGAATCATCTGTGCGGGTATAAATAATCGTTACGTGCTTGAGATTTTGTTCGATGTATGCACCAAATTTCTTGGCAATAAGGAGGTTGATTTCCTTTTCAGCCAGGTGATTTTTGTTTGGAGAAAGGTGCCCAGGGTCACTTCCCCCATGTCCGGGATCTATTACAACAGTGATCTTTTGCTTTTGTGCGAAACTCAATCCAACAACACAACACAGCACCAAGGCCAAGAGATTTCTCATCTTACAAAGGTAGGTAAGGCTTTATTTTGTTTACTTTGTCTTAACAAAGCTTACGAAAAACCTATTGTTAATAGTGAAAACTGCCTGTGCCATCGTTGAAATTGGGGGATCTCATGACGAATGTATCCTTTCGCAGTTGGTTGCCCTAAAAGCAACAGGTTCAGTAATCACCCTGGTGTGTACCCCCGAGATCAGGAAAAGAAACCCATTCTTCGAGCCTTATGTAGACCATTGGAAAGAATTGAACTTTTCTGGAAGGGGATGGACAGATTTTAAACTGATGTGGCAATTGAATCGTTTTTTTAAGCAACAACGCATCACACATGTCATTTTAAACACTGCGCAGGGTGCACATATACGAAACTTGTGTATTACCGCTTCACGAAAAATAAACTTTATTGGAATCGTACATACCTTAAAAAAGTTTCAAGGTAGCGGTACACAAGGCATCATTAACCGAAAAATCAAGAAGTATTTTGTACTCAACAATTATTTCAAAGCACGCATAGAACCCCCTAAAGGGATCCAAATTGAAGCGTTTTACCCATTACGTTTTCCGGCAAGTACGATCGAACAACCCAAAGCGGAAGGGGAATTTTGGATAACAATTATTGGCGGCGTTGAAAATAGACGGAAAGATTTAACCGGAAGTTTATCCCTGATGAAGGCCTGTGCTCATCTGCCCATCAAATTCATCTTCTTAGGAAAGAGCGATCCGGCAAGAGAAGAAGTGCAAACATTTAAAGCTGCATTGAAAGAACATGGACTCGAGCAGCGTGTTGTGCTGATGGATGATTTCGTTCCTTTCGATATTTTTGATTCATTTTTGCGAAAAACAGACCTCATCTGGCCGATGGTGCACCCTAAAACACCTAGCTCCAGTGAATACCTGAGCAACCAAATTTCTGGCGCTATGAATGTTGCTTTTGGTTATCAGATTCCACTCTTGGTACATGAAAAATATACCAAACGCTGGACCGATCTCAGTTATGCTTTGGCCTACAGACGGAAAACATTTGTAGCTGACCTAGAACAGGGATTGAAAAACCTTTCGGAATATCAAGTTTACACAACAAAACTGAAGCATTTAGATGTAGTGACTCAAGAAGGTGTGTATATTGATTTTGTGTTTGGTTGATTACCAATTGTTTAAATCACTTGGTTTTTAGCGTTTGATCCAATATTTTTTTGAGGTAAGCCAATTCCTCCTTGAGTAAAGCAATCTGATCTTCGTACAAGGCTTTTTCGTTGGCGTTGATGTGGTTATGCACGACAAATCCGTTACCCGTTTGGTTGTGCATCACATTAAAAACCATGGATTCATTAAAGGCAATTACTTCCTCTGTTTTCAATCCTAAAACAGCCGCTATTTTCTCTAAACGTGAAAAGGTAATTTCTGATTCACCAAGTTCCAACTTAGAATAGGCGCTTTGCGTTAAACCCAACTCATCTGCCATGTGGGTTTGGGTCAAGTTTCGCAATTCACGTAACTTTTTAATCTTCTGCCCGAGTTGAAGTCCCGACGTTTGCATAGTCTTTGATGTTTAAACAAACATACTGAATTTGCTGAAAATGAAAGAAAGAAACCTTGAGATAAATTGATTCAGAAAGTATTCTTGAATAAAATGGGACGGAATAATCTATTCTGAACGGGAATTTATTAGTCTACATCTCGATGACCATATGGATAGATTTCAATGAAATTTGTTCTTTATTATTTAAACTCATCAATATTAATTATGAAAATAATACTTACTCTTCTCAGTATATTTTTGTGTGCCTTATCTCATGCTCAATTGAAAGTAACTAATGAAGCAAGAAACAAAAGTGCAGATGGTGTCGAATATGCTAGAATTTACAATGATAAAGTTGGTAAAGATTTTGCCAATTACTTATATCTTGATAAATATTATGATGAAAACGGAACTGAAGCAATTTACTATATCTTCACCTATCAGCAAACTTGGGGTAGTCAATGGAACAATATATTGTTTTGGACAATACAAGATTTAACTGACTTTTTTGATTTAGCCATTAATACAGTTAAAACAGGTGCAGGTGCTACAGTTTCTTTGAACGGAGACTCACAATCTATTAAGTTGGAAAAAGCGAAAATTGGAAAAGAGATATGTATTACCGGTCAGAATACCACCGGATATTATGTTAGTTGTTTCATTCCATTGAACATGCTTAAAGAAATTAGAAACTCTATAAAATAAATACAAAATGAAAATTGTACTAATAATATGTTTATCATTCTTTTTTAATTTGAATGTAAATGCACAGAATTATAATTGGTCATCATGGAAGACCACCAGTTGCTACCAAGGAATTGATTTTGCTGTAAAACGAGGGCCATACAATCAATATGCACAAAAATATACATGGTATGTCATGTTTAGAAATCGATACCATGGAGATGTCTATTTTAGTTTTACCGCCAAAGAACCAACCATTAGAACAGCAGAAACGAATTACAGAATAAATCTTGGTAGTCAAGAAGAAAGTCAAGAATATCAATTTCTTATCAATGATCCAAATGACATTGGAGTTTTCGTACAAAAATTACGATTTAATCAGGATTCTGGCAATTACGCAAATTGTCAATAAAACAAATAAACAATTGATTTTTTCTAAAATATATTAACAAAGTATTTTAGTGACTTAGGTTTTGTGAAAAAAATAAGTGCGTCGATTTTGTAATCGTACTTAGTAAGTGAACTGTATTAAAATTCAAACATGGTTAAATTTATTTTTTATCAATCATTATTACCTTTTTTCATTGTGTTCAAATCATTTGGACAGTATATAGATGATAATCAGTATCAAGAAAGCATTTTAAAATGTGCTACTGATTCACTTAAAATTAAAGGTATAGATTTACCAAATTTTTATAATAAATACGAAACTTCTTTAGTACAAAGTTCTCAATTAGAGGATAGATCAGGTGACAGCTATATGAAGACTTTTTACAATGCTCTCACAGATGAAAAATTAAAAAAATATGATGTTGTCATTATCAATGATATCGATTTAGACAGTATTTTCCCTTCAGTGCTTGAAGGAATTGGAAATTGTCTCGCTTCTATGAAGGATGATATTACGCTAAGAAAGTCAGAGTCTAAATTAGATAAATTCTTTGATGAAATTGAAAAATTAGCTGACGACAGCGCTGAAGAAACAAACTTTACGGTAGTAAATATGGTGAAATTTGTGACTAAATTTTTTAAATCAAATGACTTTGAAAAACCACTATATAGAATATATGCTTTGAATATTTTCTATGGATGTGGTATTCCCAGAGATTTATACAACGAATTAGATTAACTGCTGAGCACAAATTGATTAATCTCTTGAAAGGTATAAAAACTCATTACGATGAAGGGTAATTCCAAAGCGGTGTGCTTCGTTTCGCATGTACTGAATTTCCTTGAGGCTTTCTGAACGTTTATCGATGTATATCGGGTATTGATCTCCCGGGAAAAATATCTCTTCTAAGCGTTTTGCTATCCCACAAATGGCTACTTTTCCGCGCAAATCAAGTTGTTCTAAGGCCTTTAAAGCAGCACCCAATTGCCCTTTTCCACCATCAATGATAATCAATCGTGGTAATGGCTAACCTTCAACTGAAAATTTGAAAGCATACGAATAAATGGATCATTATCTGTTAGTTGATTTTTTTGGGAATTACACAAAATGTCTTTTTATGGAATTAGAATCCATTTTATTCCATATATTTAAGATATGATTATAAGAGACTCACAACATAAATTACTCGATTTAGCGTCTAAATTTAAATGTGTTGCTGTGACAGGAGCTAGACAGAGTGGTAAAACCACTTTAGTGAAACAGACATTTAAAGACCTTCCGTATGTATCTTTAGAAAACTTAGATACTCGCCAGTTTGCTCTGGAAGATCCACGTGGTTTTTTACAGTCATTTCCCAAGGGGGCAATTTTTGACGAAATACAACGAACACCTAATTTATTCTCTTATTTACAAGAATTTCTTGATAATACCAGTGAAAAGGGGCGCTATATATTAACTGGTTCAAATAATTTCCTTCTACAACAATCCATAACTCAAAGCTTGGCTGGAAGAGTTGCTTACCTTACTCTTTTACCATTCAGTTTAAATGAGCTAAAAGCATTGAATTCCTTACCTGAATCTGACCTTGAACTAATGAAAAATGGGTGTTATCCTCCTATTTATGATCAAAACATTCCCGTAAATGATTGGTGTCCAAACTATATACGTACGTACATCGAACGAGATGTGAGGCAATTAAAAAACATTAGCAATCTTATAGTTTTTGAACGATTTATTAAAATCCTTGCCGCTCGGACAGGACACGAATTCAATGCGAGTTCAATTTCTTTAGAAGTTGGGGTAGACGTGAAAACAATTCAATCTTGGGTCGGAATTCTGGAAAGCAGTTATATTATCTATCTGCTGAAACCACATTACAAAAATTTTAATAAAACCATTGTAAAACGACCCAAAATATATTTTTATGATACGGCATTAGTTTGCTCATTAACAGGGATTCAACATGAAGAACAACTTGATTTACATCCAGCAAAAGGCGCCATATTTGAAAACATGGTAATCAACGAATTTGTAAAAAAATGCACAAATGAAGGACAAGAAATTAACCTCTATTACTGGAGAGATAAAACAGGACATGAGATAGATTTGATCGTAGATAAATATCCTGAAATCATTCCAATTGAAATAAAATCGGGTAAAACCGTCAATAAAGAATTTTTTAAAAATCTAAAGTATTGGATGAAACTAAGTGGTGTATCTCAAGCAAAATTATTGTACGGCGGAGCACAAGAATTGATATACAGTTCAGGAATTGAAGTCAAAAATTGGAGAACTTCAATATAATTTTATGACAATGCCAACACATCGTGAAGCGTTCAAATTGGTTACGTTGTTCGTCATCAGAAATTTATTTCGCTAAAGACTTATTCACCAACTTAGCTTTCGCAAGACCTACTACACGTGCAAGCTCCTCTAAACTGGCTCTTTTTATGGCCGCAACCGTTTTGAAGGCAAGCATCAGTTCTTGTTGCGTTTTTGGTCCAATACCCGGTATTTCTAAGAGTTCGGACGTTATCGCCGACTTGCTGCGCTTGTTGCGGTGATGGGTAATTCCAAAGCGGTGGGCTTCGTTTCGCATGTACTGAATTACCTTCAGGCTTTCTGAACGTTTATCGATGTATATAGGGTATTGATCTCCCGGGAAAAAGATCTCTTTTAGATGTTTACTTTCTTTTAAATCATTTGAAGGAACAATAATGTCATTATTCAGCAATTGTACACCTAATTTTATTAAATTAGTGTTGTATATCCCATGATATAAATTGTTACACCATAAGACAGCAGTATAATGAAAGAGGTAACATTAAAAATTCCAGACAAAAAACTGAACTTCTTTTTGGAACTCGTTCAGCAATTAGGTATAGAAGTAACTGGAGGGGCAGGTGATATACCAGAAGAGCATAAAAGTGTGGTGCGAGAACGTATTAAAAACGCCAAACCAGAGAATTACACAACATGGGAAGAAGCTCAAATACAACTGAACAAAATACCTAAATAACCTTGCTCTATCGTATTGAAATTCATAGCGCTGTTATTCAAGACCTCGAAAAAGCAATTCATTACTATGAAGAACAACAACCTGGTCTTGGTAAAAGATTTTTAAAGGCAATTGATAAACATTTTTTGATTTTAAGTAAAAATCCTTTTTTTCAAACTCGTTATGATGATGTTCGTTGTTTGCCCGTTAAAAAGTTTCCTTTTATGATTCATTTCACAATAGAGGAGGGAAATAAAACAGTTAAAATTCTGGCCGTTTTCAATACCTTGCTAGACCCAAAAGAAACTTGGGTAAAAAGAAAATAAAAACATCTAGGCACCTTTTGTTGTCCGAATAATTTTCTGTTTTCTTTGGTTTTACCAAAAGAAACATGTGTAAAACACTAAATACCTTTAATCTTAATGTTGTCACGGCTGATAGCAAAAACATCAAAGGACACTAGTTATTTTCAACTTTTAATTTGGCGGCTAATTTTCTGTTTTACCATTAATAAAACACAAACGAACGTTTTTTGTATTTTAGAATGATCAACTAAAATAACAAATGTAAGTCAACGGTGTTTCACTCCCCCTTCACCAACTTAGCTTTCGCAAGACCTACTACACGTGCAAGCTCCTCTAAACTGGCTTTTTTTATGGCCGCAACCGTTTTGAAGGCAAGCATCAGTTCTTGTTGTGTTTTTGGGCCAATACCCGGTATTTCTAAGAGTTCGGACGTTATCGCCGACTTGCTGCGCTTGTTGCGGTGGTGGGTAATTCCAAAGCGGTGTGCTTCGTTTCGCATGTACTGAATTACCTTGAGGCTTTCTGAACGTTTATCGATGTATATCGGGCATTGATCTCCCGGGAAAAAGATCTCTTCTAAGCGTTTTGCTATCCCACAAATAGCTACTTTTCCGCGCAAATCAAGTTGTTCCAAGGCCTTTAAAGCAGCACCCAATTGCCCTTTACCACCATCAATGATAATCAATTGTGGTAATGGCTGTTCTTCATCCAAAAGCCTTCGGTATCTGCGATAAACGGCCTCTTGCATCGTGGCAAAATCGTCGGGTCCTTCAACTGTTTTCACGTTGAAGTGACGGTAGTCTTTCTTGCTGGGCTTGCCATCCTTAAAAACTACACACGCAGAAACAGGATTGGTTCCTTGTATGTTGGAATTATCAAAACACTCCATGTGAATGGGCAAGTCTTGTAAGCGAAAATCCGTTTTAATTTGTTCAAGTATCCTATTCTTGTGGCGTTCAGGATCTTTTATTTTTTCTTGCTTCTGCTTTTCGAGTCGAAAAAACTTGACGTTCCGTGCTGATAATTCTACTAATTGTTTTTTCTCACCACGCACAGGAACTGCAAAACGGATGCCCGTTAAGGATAAATCAACATGGTTTTCCAATAAAACTTCTGTGCTTTGACTTGAATAACGCTCACGCAGCTCGGGCAGTACATACCCTAAAACCTCTTCATCTGTTTCATCTAAACGCTTTTTGACTTCGGCCGTAAAGCCATGGATAATAGCCCCGTTGTGTATGACCAAGTAGTTGACATAAGCCACATCGGGTTCGTTAATAATGGTACAAACATCAACCGCAGAAATAGCAGGAGAAACCACCGTAGACTTCGCCTGGAATTTTTCCAAAAGTGCAATACGCTCCTTCATCAGCTGAGCCGATTCGTATGCATATGCCTGAGCAAATTCATGCATTTGTTTTCGCGCGGTCTGAAGCACTGCTTTGATGTTTCCTTTTAACAACAAACTAATTTCATCCAATTGTTGCTGGTATTCTTGATGTGTCTGGTAACCTACACAAGGTGCTTTACAATTGCCAATGTGGTATTCCAAGCAGACTTTATAGCGCTTTTCTTGTATTTTATTGCTGGCTAAATCGAGTGAACAGGTTCGCAAACGGTAGGATTCTTTAATCAAATCGAGAAGGGCCTGCATCACTTTTAAATTCGGATAGGGTCCAAAATAGGTTGAACCATCTCGAATTACTTTTCGGGTAGCAAATACACGCGCAAAAGGTTCTTTTTTGATGCATATCCAAGGATACGTTTTATCATCCTTAAGTTGAATGTTATAGCGTGGCTGATACTTTTTAATCAGGTTATTCTCCAGCAGCAAAGCGTCCAATTCAGTGTCTACCACAATGTACTCTAAATCTACGATACGCTTAACCAGTACCGCTGTCTTGTAGTTGTCGTGTGTTTTAGAAAAATAAGAATTAACGCGCTTTTTTAAATTCTTGGCCTTACCAACATAAATAATGGTTCCTTTCGCATCCAGGTACTTATAAACCCCCGGCTTTTCGGGCAAGGTTTTCAATTTAATTTGGAAGTCCGTTTGATTCACGCCACCTGGTTTATGTCGGTTGATTTACAACAAGCCACTTCACAAAATGGTTTAAGCGTAATCAAAAAGTACAGGACTCAATCGTTTTTAATCAATTCAAACAACTCATTTAAATCAGGAGAAATAATAATTTCTATTCTTCTGTTTTTGGCTTTATCAGCAGGATCTACGGGGTGAAATTCGGATCGACCAGCAGCCATGAGTTGCGCGGGGTTCATTTTCGAATTGAGCAACAAAATATCGATTACAGCCGTTGAACGAAGCACAGATAATTCCCAATTGGATTTTGGGTGATTTGGACTAGTAAGTTTATCTGCATCTGTATGACCTTCAACAACTATTTCAAGGTCCTTTTCGAGTTCTAAAACTTTGGCCAATTCTATCAATAATTTTTTTCCTTCTGATTCTACGGTTGTACTACCCGAAGCAAACAACAATTTAGCTTCCATACTCACATAGATTTTTCCATCGCGCTGAACTACAGTAAGTCCTTTGTTCTCAAATCCACGTAAAGCATTTGCAACCTTGGCTTTCAACAAGGCTGTAGCCTCATCTTTACGCTTCAGTAACTCTTCCAATTCATTCACTCGTTGCTCACGTTCAGCTAAAAGTAGTTCTTTCGTTTTGAGATCCTTCTCCAAGGCATCAAGCGCATCGGATTTATGCTGCAACTCTAAGTTCTTAGCTTCCAATTCGGCTTGTAAGTTCGCAGTTTCTTTAGCTCCGGCATTTCGCAACTTATCAAATGCATCTTCTAACGCGCCATTTTCGGCTTGAAGTTTTTTGGTGGTGAGCTGTAAAAGCCTATAGTTTGCACCCAATGCAGCTGTGTCTCGTTTCAATTGATCAACCTCTTGTTGCAGTCGAGTTGAGCGAACTTTCAGGTCGTTAGCGAGATTTTCATTGTCCAGTGCAGCACGTTTAAATTGTTCCAACTCGGTTGTGCATGCTTTTTCTTTTGCAACCAAATCGTTGTATTTTTTCAAGGGCACACAAGAAACGAGCAAGGCAAAACAAGAAATAACAAATAGAACTCTCATAAGATTAGACTTTGAACAAAAATGGGGAAGAAAAAGAAAGTAAAATCGAGCAAACGATACGCGTTATAAACAGCCTAATGTTAGGTGTTTGCTAGGTATTTGAATCCAATAAATTAAAGAGTGCTACTCCACTTACAAAAAGAAATAAATACACCTGCTCTGGTAACTTAAAAATTCCTGCGACTAAAAAGATAAATACTCCAGCAAGCGCTACAACACCATGAGAAATCATGCGCCATTTCCACAACTTTGTTTGGGAAGCTCCTTTAAATTTTACGGGGATTAAAAATTCCATCTTGTAACGCTGCTGTGCTATAAAAAACACTAATGGAATAAGTACAAACCCTTGAGGAATTCCTAATTCTTTGTACCAAAAAAACCTTGAAAGTTCTTCGATATAATGAAGTTCTGGTCTAATACCATGCACACCCAAATGAACACTAACTACGGCAAGAACAAACAATAACATACTCAACTTACTGTATTTGCTCCACGTATTTCTACCTCTGTCTGTGAATAGTACAACCTGCTTTGCTTTGAGGTTTACAATTATTTCACCAGACAAATAATCCAATAAATAAAAGAGTATGATAAAATAGATATTCCATCCCCATGCAAAATACCCAAGTAACGGAATAATTGCATCAGCAACAACCTGAATGTAGCGCTGTGTTTTCATTTTTCAGTGAACAGAACAAATATACAAGAAAATAAGCTGCTTAAGATTAAGCAAGTGTTAATAAGACAATGCTTTAGCGCGGTTTCTTGAAAGTTCAAAGTTTGGATTATACTTCACGGCTTTTTTATAGCAATCTAGGGCTTTGAATCGATCATTTTTTTGCTCGTAACACATACCTAAGTTGTGCCATGCCTCAACAAAAGTTGGGTCCGACTGCAATGCAGAATTGTAATAATACAATGCACTATCCACTTCATTTAAATCGTATTGCTTGATCAAACCGATTTGATTCAAAGCCTGAACATACGTCTTGTCTAATTGAATCATTTGACGGTAATGCTTGATAGCCTCCAAAGGTTGTTGGAATTCTTGTTCGGCGTAAGCCAACGAATAAACCACATCTGGATTTTTAGGTTGTAAGGAAACCGCGGTTTTGTAATATTCAATACAAATTGGATTTTTTTCTGCTTGATAAATTGACCCCAACATCAGGTAAGCCTCAAAAAATTTTGGATCCTGCTGCACTGCTGTTTCATAAGATGATTTCGCCAATTCTTTCTTGCCTAAAAACAAATAATTGGACCCTTTCATGATGTAAGCATCCCGATAACGTGGATTAATCCGCAATGCCTGATTGATGTAATAAAAAGATTGATCAAAATCCATTTGGTACGAATACGTGGAAGCCAATCCTACCAACGCAGCAGTATGCTTTGGTTTGCGCTTCAGTATGAATTTGTAATGTCTTTGTGCCGCAGCAACATCATCTGGTGTGCGCTTCGGGCGATTATTTAAAACATTCGCTAACAAAATTCTGGATTCCATGCGGTTACTATCTAGACGAAATGCTTTGGCCGCATCATTTAAAGCCTTATCCAAGAGATGGGCCGATAACCTCATGTTGCCACGTTTTATAAGTAAATCTACATTATTGGGATCTTGGATTAGTTGAGCATCCAAATCTTTCTTGGATTGTTTTTTTTGAGGCTCATGTGCACAAGCCACCAAGATAAAAATGAATAAATAAAAGAAGGAAACGCGCAACATATCACTTTGTTTGATCCAAAAATAATCAAAAAGGATTGGTTGGTGTTATGGCCGAATTACTTTACCTTTGTACCATGAAAAAGACACTTGTTTTCGGACTCATTTTATTTGCTTTACTCATTGACCATCAACTAGTTGCGCAAGGATGTTCGCAATGTCGTATGTTGTCAGAACAAGCTGCAGAATTGGATGAGTCATCTTTTGGGAGCAACATCAACACCGGAATACTTTATCTGATGGCAGTACCTTACGTATTGTTGTTGTTGTTATTTAGAAAGCGTATTGTTCGGTTCTTTAAGGCCATGGCGAAATCGCATTAATAGCGATCATACAACCTGTTTCTCGGTTTGAATGCTGCATAGGCTAAGTTCTGGTACATCAAACAAAACTCCAAAGATCCTGTGTACAGCGTAGTCATTGGTGAGATGTTGATGTCGTATGCCATACTAAACTTAAAGCCCTTGGCCTCTACTAAAATCGTTGGTGATACTGATTCACCTACACGGTAATAGGCACCAGCACCTACGAATGCTTCCTGACGCACACCTGTAACCTTCGTACCATCACCAAAACGCTGCCTTACAATAAACCCACCCATAGTTTCTCGGTGACCCCCTTGAACCATTTGTGCAGCATTAATCTCGAATGACCAGTTGGTAAAATCAATGTCTTTGTGAATACTACCGTGTAAGATGAACTTACGGTGTAAGGTGTCTCCTTTAGCCGTAATGTACTGAATAATTGGTCGATTCAAGTGGTAACCAGACAAACCCAAAGAAAGCTTAAAATCTTCGTGCCTACGCATGTTAGAACGACCACCATCAAAAAGATAATAAAATCCGGCGTTGGCATCGATGAACCGCATAAATTGCTTCATATTCATATCGCTTACGAAAACTTTATCATCAAATTTTACCCCATCCCATTGTGACATAAATTGGAGATTATCTAAATTGGCTGTTCTGCTAGAATATCCGGTTTGCACTCCCAATGCAAAGGTATGCCCCAATTTACCCGTTGGAATAATACCATTCAAGGTAACCGTTGCCGATTTAGAACCAAAATCACTGTCTCCACCCACATCGCTGTAAAACATAAGGCCCATTGCATAATAGGCAACATCATTTTTTGGGCTTTTACCCATATTAAATTCTGCTCCAATTGATGTAGTAGAAAAACTTGTTGCAGAGCCCAACCACTGATTCCGATAAATCATGGATACGCGCTCCCAACCATCTAAAATACCACAAGCCCCTGGGTTCAAGTACAAAGGATTAGAGGTTGTTTGGGTGTAATGCAAGTCTTGTGCAAACAAGCCATCCATTAACAATCCTATAAAAAACGATATGTGTAGAATTTTTTTCATACTTATCGAATTAATGTAACATTACCAGCACGATGTTCCTCAGTTTCATCTGTAAATTCAGCATCCATTATAAATGCATACACACCTGAATTACATGGAACCCCATTAAAGGTACCATCCCAAGTAAACTCCGTGTCATAGGTGTCTAGAATGGTATTTCCCCAACGATCAAAGAGCGCAAAGTGAAAATATTTTATATTTCTTCCTACAATCACACTAAACACTTGGTCTCTTGGATTACCTGCATTATTTGGTGAAAATGCTGTTGGAATGTAAACTCCATCGATGCACCGTTCTCCAACGGGATGTGGGTCACAAGGATCGAGTGGATTGGATCCATTTGCAACTTCATCTCCATCTTTAACACCGTCTGTATCGGTATCAGGATGATTTGGATCTGTGCCCAATGTATCTTCAATGATATCAACAAGCCCATCATTATCCGTATCCACCTGACAACCCGGGAACATGATATCAGGACTACACTTATCTAGTGGGTTCGAACCATTTTTTACCTCATCACCATCGCTGATTCCATCACCGTCTGTATCCGTTTTTGTTTTATTGGTGCCGAGCGTTGCTTCAGTTGCGTTCGTTAGTCCATCACCATCCTGATCGCATGGACCAGCATTGACATTAGGTACACAAGGATCTGTATTGGCTTTGTCTAGCTCATCATTTACCCCATCACCATCGGTGTCTACTATACAAGACTCTAAAGCATCAATGATTCCATCGCCATCGGTGTCTTTCGGATTACTTAAATCTGAACCTATTTCTACTGCATCATTTTTGCCATCGCCATCGGTATCTGGATTGTTAAAATCAGTTCCCAGCGTCATTTCATCAACATTAAGAATACCATCTCCATCTAAATCCGGATTAACGGGGTTAAATACTGCTATAACCGTGTCGAGCGCAGTAAATGTTATGCTACTCGGATTTTGAGACACCAGTCCATTCATCGGGCCTTTATAGTATTCCCAGTGGTCAAAAAGGTAGTTCGTATCTGGTATCGCTTCTACATTGGTTTGGATTCCTCCAAAATATTGGGTCGACCAAGGATATTGAGGGGGAAGAACAGAATTAACCTTAATTGTGCCCGTATTTGCTGGCTTCACAACAAATGTAACCGGGTAAGGACCAGAAAGATTATAACAATCCACCAAACCACTATTGATTGCAGGACAGCGAGCATTGATGAAATCTTTAAGCGCTTGTACATTTCCTTGCCATTCTGTCAAACTACCACCCCATTTGGCAATTTGATTAGGCATTTCAGGCTGTATTTTGGCAATCATACTATCCAACAAGGCAATCATGTTAACACAAGAAAATGACGTGTTTAACAAATCCTTATACCGAGTAACATAGTATTGTTTAACATCCGCATTTTCATTAATTAGTTTTTCCAAAATATCAGTATGACCTTGACCTCCAGGATTATCCAAAGCCTCTGCTTGACAAGGATCTGCATCGGGAGTTTCATCAGTAATTCCTGTAAAATTGTAGTAATGTCCAAAAGTGGCATCCATGTCCCACAAGGTATACCGCCATTTTTTCTTGTCCCCTGCAGTATCTGTGCCTCGCCACCACGATGTGTTCCAGTTTAACCAGTCTTTGTTCACTACAAAGGAGTTGATCATGAAGTAATCACAAAGCGATTGCCAGTTTAATAAAGAATCAACATACTTGAACTTGTTCGGATCACCCATGTTATTCGCATTGATATACGTTTTGAGGGTGTTCCATTCATTAGCTGCATTGGTTCCACCGTACTCGGCCCATGTGCTACCCCAGGTTTTCAAGTAATTTAAATGAAACTTATCTTGGTCATAATAGTAATCTGTAAAATCGGCATCATCTACCTTTTCACGCATCTCATAAACTCCCCAATACTTTCCATTCAAATAAACCACACATGGTCTCCAGGTGCGTTCATCTACTTTTAAACCAGCCCGACTTGACAAGGTTTGTACGAAAGCGTCGCGAATGTGTGCACCACCATTTTCAAATGGGTAATTGTCTCTTGCCGCAGCTTTTAAGATGATGCGTTGAAATTTGTCTCTTGACTTGTCTGGAAAAATTTTGTGGTTGATCACATCATTATACCCGAACTGATCGCGCATGATGAAATCAAATCCACGCTGTGCATAAGCCCATGAATCGTTTCCGTGTTTATCAAATTCGCCATTTCCTTCATCTATAAAAGTCCCATTATCTTCGAACAATTCAAACGAACCTTCAGGTGAACTTTGAACACCTCCTTCAATAAGGTTTGCTACTTCAGCAGAACTTACCGATACTACCGGTATTTTGTGGGTTACGTTGATAAAATAGGTGTTTGTTTCAATAAATGAAGGCAGGGTTGAGGTACCATATGCAATTGCACGAATGATTTTTGTAGAATTTATAAGTATCGGGTTGGTGTACTTCGTTGAGGATGAAGTAGGATTACTGCCATCAACCGTGTAATAAATTGATGCCCCAGCGTCAGCACACGTAAAAGAAATTGTTTGTGTACCCGTATAAAAACCACCTTGTAAATTGGCTTTTGGTTTTGCCGTATAAAAAGGAACTCCACCCGTATTACTTGCATTTGGCGTTGGTGTGGTAAATAGCTTCCAATCGGTTGCACCGTTGGTAGATCGACCAACAGAATGTCCTGGTTTCGATTTACGAATAATTTTTAACGAATCAACCACAGTACCAGATGGATTAGAGAGAATAATCCAGTCTGATTTTGTTTGCTTTAATGAAAAGCTAGCGTGCAATTGACCATTAATTACTCCATCCAATTTCGAGCAGAAAATAACCGCAAATCCATTGGCAGGAATCGATATTGAAGGGATTTTCCATTTCTGAAGATTCGTACTACGGTTAGAGAAATAGTAACCAGATAAATTCGCTAACGCGGTTCCAGAATTATAAATTTCCACCCAATCTTCATAATTTCCGTTAGCATCTGCATATGTAGATAGATTAGAACAAGAATATTCGTTGATTTTTAACTGACTCCACAATGAAAATCCGCACAAAAAACTGATTACAAGAAATACATACTGCTTCATATGTTCGTCTTATTAAAGTTGTTTTTACCAAACAAAACTGGGTTTTCAACAGCTTGTTAACATGTGTTACGTAAAAATTACCGAAAGGTTGTATTTTTAGCAACCAACTTTATAAAACATGCGTCTTTTGAATCATATGAAAACAATTAGTTCCATATTCTTATTGAGTACTTTGTTCTTGTCCTGTTCAAAAATCGAAGGACAAGGAGGCACTTCTCAAGTCATAGGAAAATTAGAAATCAATGACTATAATGCTACAGGCACTACACTTGTTTCAACCTATCCTGGTGCTGATGAAAGTGTGTATCTGATTTATGGTGAAAACAAAACTTTTTACGATGGGTCCTTTGAATTTCCCTTCCTTAAAAAAGGAACCTATACATTTTTTGTTTACGAAGATTGTAACTCCTGTGCAAGTGGACAAAAAGTTATCTTGAAAACAATAGAGATAACTGAGAATAATCAAACTATTGATCTCGGTATTATCGACGTTAAAAAAATCTAATGAAACGTTGGTTCTTTTATTATTTCATCTTCATTGTTCCCTTACAATTGTTAAGGGCCCAAGTGTCTAATCAATTGTGGTCAGAAATAGGTGTGTCGGGTAGACTAACCAAGAAAATTAGTTACGGGACAGACTTTTCTTTCCGACACTCAATTTACAGAACAGAAACCTTTTTTCCTCAACTTACACTTAAATATGCTTTGCATGACAAAGTAAAACCATCTGTCGCTTATTTGTTTATTGAAAATAAAACTGGAAATGGGTTTAATGCCAGTCACCGCATAAACTTTAATATCGACTTCAAGCAAAAATTACATCGTTTAAAAGTAGGCTTAAGGCTTCGTTATCAATTGAGTTTTAGCGGAATCAACGCAGGCTATGATCCAGAATTTGACAAAACTATTCGTCTAAGAGCATCAACCAATTATGACCTACCAAATTCAAAAATAAGCCCCTTGGTTTTGGGGGAATTGTTTTATGACCCCACCCATTGGTACTATGGTAGACGATTGTCAAAGTTTAGGTTTTTTTTAGGGCTCAATTATAAACCAACAAAACAATGGACAATAACCTGTGGATATCTTAGGGATGAACGTATCAATCAACCCAATCCTCAACTTCGAAATGTGCTCCAAGTTGGCTTAAATTATACGTTAGATAAAGAAGATTAATTTTCTTTTTTAGCTGGCTCAACGATCAAACTCACATCAAGAATTTCATCCACAACAGCATGTGTGATTCCTTGTTCAAGTTTAAATATGTAGGTTCCCTTCTCTGGCATTTTTCTTCTTCTAAAACGCAAAACATGCTCTACTATTGAGCCAGTCTTGTTGCCTATCCAGCTGCCATCAGGATAGGTTGTTTTTATTTCAAAAGGTTCACGTGCAGCTATTCCACTTGGTGTTTTCGTATTCAAGTAGATCCACAAATTACTGTATTTGTAATCTGTAGTCGTGCGCAAGGTGAGCGTGAAATCATAAAATGCTGTGGTATCAGTGATCTCCACACGAAACGCAGGTTGTACATTTTGTTTCCACTGCTCGTGCTCAAAAGCATATGACTTTTGGTAAGCTGATTTGGCTGTACAAGCACCTACGAGTAATGCAAGCACGAATAAAATACCTGCTGCGTTTCTAAGCATTTCCTTCTTTGTTTGGTTGATTTCCTCGGTTTCTGTTCGGTTTTCTTCTTTTGTTGAACTTACGCTCTCCTTGTTGCTGCTGTGGCTTTTCTGCTTTTGCTGTCGAATCCTGTGCTTGTTGAGGCCTCGGCGACTGATTTTGTTGCTGTCTTTTAACGGACTTTTTCTTTTTGGTTTTGAAAGCATGTTCAAAACGATTTAAGCTGTCCTGACCAACAACATTTGAATAATCTGGCTCTTTAACCACTACTTCCACATATTCCAGTAATTCTTTCGGTTTTTTGCCTTCTTTGTTCAACTGAATAATTTCTCTTACACGTGCTGGATCTAAAGCTATTAACCCCATTTCACCTTCATACGCGTACCACATTTGACGTTTAAACACATCTGTTTTTACGTGATACGCAGAACCTTTTTCTGTCTGCAATCGCGTGTCACCTTTCGGAAATGACTTGATGGCATCCAAATACATATCAAGCTCATAATTCAAACAACACTTCAACTTACCACATTGGCCTGCTAATTTCTGTGGATTCAACGATAATTGTTGGTAGCGCGCTGCTGACGTAGAAACCGACCTGAAATCGGTTAACCAAGTAGAACAACACAACTCTCTACCACAAGAACCAATCCCTCCTAACCTTGAAGCTTCTTGGCGAGAACCGATTTGGCGCATTTCTACGCGAATTTTAAATTCATCAGCCATATCTTTTATCAATTGCCTGAAATCAACGCGACCTTCTGCCGTATAATAAAAAGTTGCCTTGGAAAGATCCGCCTGATATTCAACATCGGAAATTTTCATTTCCAAGCCCAAATTCACCGCCAATGTCCGTGATTTATACATCACTTCTTTTTCTAGGGAGCGGGCTTTAATCCATTTATCAATATCCTCTTGAGCAGCAATGCGGATAATTTTTTTTGTTTCTAACGGTTTTAACGAAGGAGCTTTTTTAGCCACTTGAATACGCGCCAATTCACCCACAACAGAAACAACACCTACATCTGTTCCAGGACCAACTTCTACAACCACTACATCGCCAACTTGTAAGGTCAATGGTTTTGCATTACGGTAAAAGGCCTTTCTACTATTTTTAAAGCGAACCTCAACGAGGTCATATGGTGTTTGACCAGCAGGTAAAGCGATATTAGCCAACCAGTCATATACTTCAAGTTTATTGCAACCCCCAGAACTACAGGTTCCGTTATTTCGGCAACCGCCTGGTATACCTCCTCCGGAACTACATGATGAACAACCCATAATTCAATTTTAATTTGCGTAAAGTTAGAAAATTCTGCGAGGGCTTTAACTAAATATGACCCTGTTCTGCACTATGCATCATGAATGTAGCGCATCACTTTAAAGCAGATGTTGGTGAAAATCAGTTTTGAATTGACATTTCGATCAACATGGTAGTGCGCATCATCAAAAGTTTTAACGAAATCAAATAGGTTGTTTCCCGTAATGAATCGAGCAAAATTCTTTAAAAAAGCATGTTCTTCTTCCGTTAACTTCAAGAGTTGTTCGTCTGTATAATTCTTGAGTATACTTTGTCTAAACATATGTAACGCATAGACTAAGAAATGCTTTTGTGTTTCCTTTGGCAAGGCTGCTGCTTCATCTGCCCAGTCGAGCATCGGGATGACGTCCTTTTTATAACACACGCGCATCAGTTGAATAAACAAATCTCGATTCAATTCGTAGTCATTGTTCTGGCCTAATGATTCCAAAACACGACAATAATCACCTTCTGCATGTGTAACCAATGTTTCGATTGCGGTAGCCCCCAACTTGTTTTGATTGCGCAAAAAACGAGTCATATCGTCACGATCTAACCTCGGTACAACAATTGTTTGTGTTCGTGAACGGATGGTTGGAAGAATCAAATCACCTGATTCGGCAATACACAAAAAAACTGTTTTTGGAGGTGGCTCTTCGAGAATCTTTAACAATTTATTTGAGCATTCTTGGTTCATGCTGGTTATCATCCAAATGATCATCACCTTATAACCACCTTCGTATGATTTTAATGAAAGTTTTCGGATAATTTCTTGGCTTTCTTCCGTACCAATAACAGGCTTCTTTTCTTTTGGATCCATGATACGAGTCCAATCTCGAAGTTCAAAATATGGTTGCTGCTTAACTTGTTCTCGCCATTCTGTCAAGAATCCAATTGAAGTAGGTGACTTGGATAAAACAACAGGAAATGACCACATCAAATCTGGGTGTTGTAAATCGGACACTTTCAAACATGAAGGACATGCACCACAACTGTCTGTTGCTGTTTTTGACTCGCAAAATAGATATTGAGTAAAGGCTAAGGCCAAGGGAAGTCCACCATGACCAAGACGACCTAAAAACAATTGTGCATGGCTTATTTTTCCTGTATTTACCTCATGAATTAATCGGGCTTTTATCGCTTCCTGACCAATGACATCCTTAAATTGCATGTGTTAAATTTAATACTTTTTGTCGCAACTATTCGAACTTGAATAGAGGTTCAGGATAGCTGTGATTTACTATGTTTGTACTGAATTATTGAAAGCATAGCGAAATCCCTTGTTAAAACTCAAGTATCATATATTATTGCACTTCATTGTTTTAATTTGGGGATTAACTGGAATCTTAGGCAAGTTAATTCATCAAGAGGCGCTGATATTGGTTTGGTATCGCTTACTGATTGCCGTACTAGGGCTTTATATCTTTTTCAAATTCAAAAAGCAGCCACTTAAGCTTCCATCAACGAAAACCATGTTTGCTTTGTTGGGCATCGGTTGTATCGTTGCGGCACATTGGGTTACGTTTTATTATTCGATTCAATTGTCAACCGCATCGTTGGGCATCTTGTGTTTATCTACCACCACCATTCACGTTACTTGGTTAGAGCCCTTGTTGTTTGGTAAAAAGTTCTCTTGGTTCGAATTTCTGCTGAGTATAACTGTTGTCATCGGCATCTATCTTGTGGCAAACGATTTTTCAGGACAAGAATACCTAGCACTCGTTATCGGGTTGTTTTCAGCATTTCTTGCTGCCCTTTTCTCTGTCTTGAATGCAAAAGTGGCAGAACAAGTAGATGCCTTTCGCTTGACTTTTTATGAATTAGTAGGTGGTTTCGTTTTACTGGGATTGCTATTAGGAGCCACCGGAAAAATGAATTCAACACTCCTAAACGTTTCCATGTCGGATTTACTGTGGTTGCTGTTTTTAGGCCTTGTTTGTACCTCCTTTGCTTTTTTAGCAAATATTGAAGTGCTCAAGCGACTTGGAGCTTTTACGGTTTCACTTACCATCAATTTAGAGCCGGTTTACACAATTATCTTAGCTATAATCATGTTAGGTGAAGACAAATTACTGAGCAACAACTTTTACATTGGAGCAGGTTTAATTTTTCTCATCGTCCTTTGTAACGCGCTGGTAAAACATCGCTTAAAGAAATCTAATTTCAACTGAAATAAGGGACTTATTTGGTCGCTAAAAATTCCATTAAACGATCGCGTTGATAGTTGTTCATAACACGGGGAACTTTATTTTGTGAGCCGGCCTTCCCAATAAATTGCATGTATTCATAAAAGTACTCGACAGGAATAACCTGCGGAATAGGATTAGTTAAACTGTATTTACGGACGGCAGCATAATCATCATTTAAGTCTTTCAGGGCTTGATCTACCTCATCCATGAAATCTTGAGCTGATAAGGAGCTATTGCAACCAAAAAACCAAACGTGCCGTTGATTTTCTTGATCAGCATACAGGCAATATTCCGGCACACTTATCCCACGGTTTCTGGCAGCATGTTGCACAGCCGTATTGATGTTATCTAGCGATAAATGCTCACCCACTAAACTCATGAATTGTTTGATACGCCCTGTTATTTTAATAACGCGTTCATCTACATCAATAAAACGGACCAAATCTCCAATCATGTATCGCCAAAGTCCTGCATTTGTTGAAATTACTATGGCGTAGTCTACACCTTCAGTGACCTCACTCAAGGTAAATGCCTTGTGTACATTTCTCAAATTACCTTCTTCGTCAAAAAATTCTGAAGTGAATGGAACAAACTCGTAAAATACACCTGTATTTAACAAGAGTTGCATCCCTTTTCGATCTGGTGATGTTTGATAAGCAAAATAACCCTCACTTGCCAAGTAGGTGTCTAATTGGTGAACCGGTTTAGCAAAGAGTTTTTGTAATTTTTCAGTGTAAGGATCGATAAAAACTCCACCATGCACATAAACACTCAGATTGGGCCAAATGTCGTGGATAGTATTCAACTGATACCGTTCGATTATACGCTCCATTAACATGATGCACCAACTCGGCACACCCGCGATAATACCAATATTCCAATGCGGAGCGCGTTCCACCATCAAATCAAGTTTTTTGTTCCAATCTTTGATTCCGGCTATTCGATTTTCTGGCTTTGTAAACGGATTAACAACAAAGCTGGTATACTTCTTTAAAATGCCACTTAAATCCCCTTCTACATGCGTTGATTTTTTGGTCAACTTAGCACTTCCTCCCACGGCCAAAATACTGGCACTGAAAAAAGAATCGGGTAAATCCAACTCATGTAAGGTTGAAATTTGTCTCATGCTCGTTTTCTGAAACGAGCGAATCATTTGTTCTGTAACAGGAATACGTTTACTTGGAGAACCCGTAGTACCAGATGAAAGCGCATAAAACTTAATTCGACCTGGCCATGTATGATCTTTAATGCCTTGAATAGACCCCATCAACCATTGCTCATAAAACTTATCGTAATCCGTCAATGGCACTTGTTGCTGATACGCTTCAACCATATCCGTTGACGCCAGTACAGCAGTAAAATCATAACGAAAACCAAAGCTTGTGTTTTTAGCGCGGGTCAACAAATCGGTTAGTGTATGCAATTGATTTTCATACTCCTTACCCTTGTTTAAATTGCGTTTGTAAGACAGTTCAGTGGTTTTCTTCAGTAACTTTCCTATGATCGGCATACTCCGTGTAAAAAAATATACAATGCAGACTAAAGTAATTAAAAATACAGTTCGAACATGGTTTCTCCAAGAATCATACTGTTTTTAGTCCTAAAGCTGTAACGAAATTAGGATTTAACATTTCTTTTAAAAAGTAACATGAAATTAGCATTGAAGCCAAGTGTTATGTTTAATTTTGTGCTCTAATCGATAAAACCTGTATTCGTATTTCTAATATGGAAAGAAAAAAAACATTCATCGTTCCTCATGATTTTTCTGCAGTAGCAGATAATGCGTTGGAACATGCCATTGCAACAGCAAAACCACTAGAAGCTCAAGTTTTTGTGCTACATGTAGTAGCCAAAGAAAAAAATATTTCAGAGGCGGAAACCACGTTGAAAGAAACAATTGCTAAATTCTCCGATAAAGGAGTAGAACTCATTCCTTATGTTCGCGTTGGAAGTATCTTCGAAGATATCGGTGAATTTGCTTCAGAACATCATGCTGAATTGATCATCATGGGAACACATGGTGCTCACGGATGGCAACACATCACTGGTAGTCATGCCTTGAAAGTGGTAACAAGCTCTTCTGTTCCGTTCATTATTGTTCAAGATAAAGTGGCTAAATCATCAGGTTATGACGACATCGTGGTACCGATGGATTTACACAAAGAAACCAAACAAAAATTGGTTATTGTTGCCAACTTGGCTACCTACTTTAAGTCACGTGTTCATGTGATTATCCCTGATGAAACGGATGATTTCTTAAAGCGTCAAGTACAGGCCAACATTAAGTTTGCAAACAAATTTTTTAGTGAGCGCAACATCAAACTTACTATAACACTTGCGCCTGGTAGCGGCTTTGATAAAGAAGTAGTGAAACATGCTGTTAATGTAGGTGCAGATTTAATTGCTATCATGAACCTACATAAAGGTGGGGTACTCAGTGCATTTACTGCAAACTATGAGCAATACATCATTACTAATGATGCTAAAATTCCTTCCTTGGTTGTTAATCCAGTTGACCTTAATTCATACGGAGGTAGCGTTTTATTCAGCTAATCTGTAATAAATATGTTTAACGCAAAAGGCTTCTCGATGAGAAGCCTTTTGCGTTTTAAGGAATTATTGTAAGTTAAATTTCAAGACTTAATCCTCGTATTGATTTTCATCCAATCGTTGTTGGATTTCCTCCAAGTTTTTCAATTTTTTTGGACGCCTTGTTGACCTAGATGTTTCAGTAAAGTAGCGGTGATTCGAAATAAATTTTACTTGTATTTCATCCCATTGCCTATCGCTACTGATCTTGCCATGCTCTTTTAATTCTCGACGCAATTTATCAGCAATTTCATGAAAATCATCTCGTCCCAAATAATCCAAATCAGCATCACAAATAATTTCTTCTAGTTTAGTTGTGGGTTTGTGGGGTATCTGGGTTACATAGATTAATTTTTTAATGGCTTCAATGTGCTCAGCTGTGTAACCATATTTAGGTAAAATTTCTTCCGCCATGCGCGCACCTATTGACTCATTTTTCTCATAGGATTCTACAAATCCAGCGTCATGATAAGTGGCTGCAGATTTTAGCAAAAAGAGCCCTTCATCAGTTACTCCCTCCATCAAAGCAATCCGCTCAACAGCTTTTACAACGTCTTTTGTATGTTCTATACTGTGGTAATGCAAAGCTGGAGCAAGTCCATCTTGCAGGACTTTCATTATATGGCGCTCTGCATTGTAATAGTTTATTGAACTGTAGCTGTGTAAGTTATAGATCTCATCAAAACGCTCATTGGGCTCTATACCCATTCCATTTTTTGAAAGCTCTGGTTTTATGCGCTCCACCGTATACATGTCAATCAATCCACTACTTTTCATTTGAGCCTTTCCACGAAAAACACACTCGAAATAGGGTTCAATCAATTGAAATGTACTCGCAGTAATTGTCACCTTACCAGGTTCTCCAAGCATTTCCATACGCTGTGCATGGTTAACTGTTGCTCCCCACACATCAAAGGCCAAACGTTCACTACCAATGACTCCAGCTGTTACTTCACCGGTATTTATCCCTAAACGCAATTCCCAATAATCTTGGCCACTGATAATTGCTTCGTTCTTGCGTTGACGCATATAGTCTTGGATTTGTAGGGCGGCTAAACAAGCATCTATCGGATTTCTTGTATTTCGCACAGGAACACCACCAGCACACATGTATGCGTCACCAATGGTTTTTATTTTTTCCAAGTTATTCTTTACGATAATCTCATCAAACTTGGTGAAGTAGACATCTAAGCGCTTTACTAATTCTGTCGGATCCATGTGTTCGGCAATTTTCGTGAACCCAACGAAATCTGTAAACATCACTGATACGGTTTTGTAGGCACGGGCACCAACGGAACCTTTGTTTTTTAATTCTTCTGCCGTCGTTTCCGGAATAACATTCTTCAACAGTTTTTCAGTTTTATCTTTTTCTATCTGCAACATTTTTTGCTGCTCAACCACTTTGTTTTTCTCTTGCTCAAGTTGCTTTCGTTGACGTTCAATCTGAATGTTTTGTGCGCGAATTTCTTTAGTTCTTGCAGCAATTTTCATTTCTAACCGGATTTGTTCTCTACGCTCGTGCTCAATTCGGTTACGAATAAAAAATCGAACAATAAAAAACACAGCAACAAGAATCAATGCAATAAACCACCATGTTGCCCAAAAAGGAGACTGAATATGTATAGGTAAAACCGCAGGCATACTGCTCCACTCACCATCTCCTAAGCGGGCATAAATTTTTAAGGTATAATTTCCTGGTGAAAGGGAATGAAATGGTAATTCGTTAGAATTTCCCAGATATAATTCACCCTCATCAGATCCTTCCAAGATGTATTTGTAATTAATTAAATGTGGATTTGACAAATCTGATGCCTGAAAATGAAGCGTAAAACTGCGCTGCTTGTAACTCAATTCTAAAATATCCAATAGCGCAATAGGTTTTGAAAACGGATAATTTTTTTCACCCGGTTTCAACCAACCTTTGTCAAACTTAAACTTGGTAATAACTACCTCGATATCCTTATCTCCACGATCAAGGGTCAATGGATTAAAATAATTGAACCCATAAATTCCGCCAAATAACAGATCTCCGTTGTAGGCTTTGTAAAATGCCCCCAGATTGAACTCATTACTCATTAATCCATCCGTCTCGGTGTAATTCGTAAACTTGTTTTTTCGAACATTAAATCGACATAAACCTTTGTTGGTGCTCATCCATAAATTCATGTCTTTACCCAGTAAAACACTATAAACTACGTTGTTCGGAAGTCCATCATGGCGAGTAAATCGTTTAAGTTTTTTCGTTTGTTCATTCCAATACATTAAGCCCGACCCAAAGGTTCCCAACCAATACGTGTGTGGTCCAACCTGACAAATAGACGTTATATAATCTTTAGATTGCTTCAATAACTGAGCGTTGTAGGCATAGGGGCGAATGTGAATAGTTCCATTTTGCTCGGTTAAAATATTTAATTCACCGGTGCTGGTTGCCAACATAAATTGGCCGGATTTATTTTTGTAAATGTATCGGCAAACACCAGCTGTTATTGAATTCTTTGGGTTTTTTGGGTCATGTTCAAAGACTTGAATAGATTTAGATTTGCTATCATAAATCAGCAAACCTGCCTTTGTACCTATCAAATAACGGGTTTCATCAAATGGTTTAATGGAATAGATACGTGCATGTTTCAGGTTTTCTGGACGATCAAAAAACGGAACACGTTTAAAGGAATAAGAACGTGCAGAGGTGATTTTGAGTTCAAAAAGCCCATCTACACATCCTACAAGTAAATCGGTTGAAGTTATCGCATGTAAAGACAATACTGCTGTTTCGGCCGCCTCAGCTTCATCTTGTATGTTTTGATTTCGATAAAACTGTTCGAAAAAGCCTGTGCGCCGATTAAATCGCGTTACACTGACATCTGTTCCGATAAAAAGTAAGCCGGTTTTTTTATCTTCGGTAAAACTCCACACGTTTGGATTCGGTATTCCTCTAGAAAGATTACCAGAGGGACCTATACCTAAAAACCCTTGATTTTCAGGGTCAAAACTTGAAATACCACGTTCACTTCCTAACCAAAATGTACCATAATCATCCTTAAAAATGACATTGATATCATTGAAAAGCAAAGCGTTCTTTTGAAAAATATCTTGATTGCTGTTATAAACTTTTCCTTTAGCATTTATCGTAAACAACCCTTTATTGGTGGTGGCTACATACCAGTTACCTGATTCAGTTTTATACAAATCCGAAACCCCGGTAGCTCCATACAATAAATCCAATTGCATGAATTTCGGTACAACAGCTTGTGCACTGATTAAATAGGCATAAACCCCTTGGTTTGTACCAAATAAAACCTCATTCGTTTCCAGTTGTATGATGCGCAAGACACTTATAGGCTTTCCGGTTTTACTTGGTAAGACCAAATTACTTACCTCATTACGTTTAACAGCCACACGAATCAAACCTCTTTCTTCCGTACTTAAAAACAGTAAACCATGGTAATAGCAAATCGCATTGATGCGTTTAGCGGGAATTTTAAATACGGGTTTAGTAAGTGTATTCGTTTTTAAGTCAAAGACAAATACACCTTGGCTCATCGTGCCTAACCAAATTTTTCCAGATGGGTCATAAGCCATAGATTCTATCTGTAATGCTATTTTGCGCTTCGTTCCGAACGTTTTGAATTGTTCTTTCCTGGAATCGTAAACAGTTAAACCATTGGTTGTTCCAAACCAAAGACGTCCATCTGGAGTCTTTACGCCACATTTGATGTATTCAGACTCTAATCCTTTGGTGTCATCAGAAATGTAATTGTGAAAACTTCGACCATCAAAACAATTCAACCCATCTTGGGTACCAATCCAAATAGAATGACTATTATCTTGTAGTATGGTTGTTACGGAACTTTGAGAAAGTCCATCATTGATGGTATAATTATTAAACCGATAGGATGTTTGTGTAAAAACAAAAAATGTGGTATGCCAAAGTATACCACATAACAATAACCATTTCATAGGCTCTATTTAATTCGTTGCTTCTGCGCTGTCTTTGCTTGGTTGTGCCGCTTGTATTTCTAAATCACGATCGAACATATACAATCCACCTTTATCACCACCAATCAATTTCAACTTATCCAAAATTGATCGTGCTAGAGCTTCTTCTTCCAATTGCTCTGCCACATACCATTGAACAAAATTGTGTGTTGTATAATCCTTTTCTTGTAAGCAAACGTCCACCAAATCATTGATGCTTTGTGTCACCGCTATTTCGTGCTCCAATAATAATTCAAAAACATTTTCCAAGTTTTTGAACTCTTTAGGTGGTTGCTGAATAGCTGGAATTTCTGCTTTTCCTCCTCGTTCATTGACGAATTTTACCAGTTTCAACATATGAAAACGTTCTTCGTCGGAGTGTTGATACATGAATTTCGCTGTCCCGTTAAGGCCATTGTTTTCAGCCCAAGAAGCCATTGCTAAATAAAACTGTGATGATGACGCCTCCTTTTGGATTTGATCATTTAATGCATGCTGAACTCGTGTATTCATCTCAAGTTAATTTTGATGTCATAAAAGTAAACGTTCACCTCGAAACGCTATCGGATTAAACAACTTATTTTCAACAATGTTTTGTTTCAAGAGATGTAAAAAGGGGTATTCCATACTCCATTGTGGATTAAGTCTACATGTTTTTGTTTCGGTGTGGTCTATTTAGACTTAACTTCGTAGGAATGGGCAGAAAACAACATAAAAACAAGGGAAATAAACTCAAATCAAGTCTAACACAAGTCATTCGTAAAGTCTTTGAAAAGAATCCCGATAGTATCCTGACACACAAACAAGTATGTACACTCATTGATTTAAGAGAAAATGCCTTGCGAAAGTTAGCATTTGATGTACTTCAGGAGCTAAGTGATCAAGAATTTTTGATCCGTGAATCTCATGGCATTTACAAACGTAATGTTACTCGTAATGCCGTGGAAGGTATTTTGGAGGTAACCAACAAAGGCTTTGGATTTGTAATCCAAGATGATAAGAAGGGGGATATTTTCATTGCTCAAAACAATATGGGTCAAGCCCTTCATGGTGATCGAGTAAAAGTTCATATTTTCAAACAAGGTAAAACAAGGCAAGAAGGTGAAATTACAGCTGTCATTACCCGAGAAAAAAGTCAATTTGTTGGTACTATTCAGCTACATGAAAAATTTGCCTTCTTAATCCCGGACAACGCAAAAGTCGGAACGGATATTTACATCAGCAAAGAAAAACTTAATGGTGCACAGCAAGGCGACAAGGCCCTGGTAAAAATTACAGTATGGCCAAAAACATCGAAAAATCCGTACGGCGAAGTTATTGAAGTTTTAGGTAAGCCCGGTTCTAACGATACCGAAATGATTAGTATTTTATGTAATCACGGTATTGATTTCAAGTTTCCCCAAGAAGTCTTGCAAGAAGCCGAAACAGTTACTATGGACCTTGATCCGGATGAAATTGCTAAACGCAAAGATTTTAGGTCAATAACTACCTTCACCATCGACCCAGTTGATGCCAAAGACTTTGATGATGCCCTGTCGTTTAAACGACTCGAAAACGGAAACCTTGAAATAGGTGTTCACATAGCAGATGTAAGTCATTACGTTCAACCAGGTTCGGCAATGGATAAAGAAGCGCTTAAACGCTCTAATTCGGTGTATCTCGTGGATCGTGTTATACCGATGCTACCAGAACAACTTTCAAATTTAGCTTGTTCTCTGCGCCCTCATGAAGATAAATACAGTTTTTCTGCGGTATTTGAACTAACAGAAACTGGAGAAATAAAGAAAGAATGGTTCGGTAAAACAGTAATTCATTCAGATAGAAGGTTCTCCTATGAAGATGCTCAAGAAATCTTAGAAGGTAAACCGGGTGATTATGAAACGGAGCTCAGAACACTTGATAAGCTTGCAAAAATATTCAGAAAAGAACGACTCAGCAAAGGTGCGCTAAGCATAGAATCGGAGGAAATGCGTTTCAAGCTAGATGAGAAAGGACATCCTGTAGATGTTGTCATTAAAACTTCCAAAGATGCACATAAACTAATCGAAGAGTTTATGTTGTTGGCGAACAAGCGTGTAGCTATTTTTATGGCTAAGCCAAGAAAAAACAGAGATGTTATTCCGTTTGTATACCGGATACATGATAAACCCGAATTGGAAAAAATTGCATTATTCAACGTATTCATCGACAAGTTTGGCTATAAACTAGACTTCACGCATCCCGATCAAATTGCCACAAGTATCAATCGTTTACTCGATGATATTCGCTTGAAGAACGAATACTCCTTAATACAAACTATGGCTATTCGATCCATGGCAAAAGCAACCTATGATGCACAAAACATTGGACACTACGGATTAGCATTCGAATATTACACACATTTCACATCACCTATCCGACGCTATGCAGACCTTGTGGTACATCGCATTTTACAAGAAGAACTAACCCATCAGCCACATAAATACGGAAACAACCTGGATGATATTTGTAAACGCATTTCGCGGATGGAAAGAAAAGCTGTTGAGGCAGAACGCGAATCAACGAAGTTTTTTCAAACGGTATACGTTCAAGATCATATTGGAGAGGAATTTACCGGAACTATTTCTGGGATTGCTGAATTTGGTATGTTTGTTAAGATGGATGAAAACTATTGTGAAGGTATGGTTCCCATGCAAGAAATACCCGGAGATCGGTTTTATTTCGATGCTGAACGATACCGGATCATTGGTGCAAAAACGAAGAAGGAATATAATTTTGGAGATAAAGTTCGTGTACGCATTTATGAAGTACATACGCGCAAACGTCAAATTGATTTAGAGCTTGTGAGCTAAATTCACTTGCGAAAATAAGTACGAAGTTCTTCCAGTTTGAACAAGGCAACTTCAAGATCCAATGCTGCACAAGATTTGGCAAGACCATAAGTCACCTCAAATGACATGGTACCATTTTCATGCACTCCTATGCGCATTTGATTAAGCTTATACCCAGGGTATTCCGATATAGCTGAAAAACATGATTTCTCTTGCTTAACCAAATAATCAAAATCTTCTTTTAAACGGGAATTTACCATGAGTTCTAATGCAGAAATCATACTGGGATCAAAAAGGTATTCGACGGGTTTAGAAAGGGTATCTTGATCAACGTATAATTCACTAATCCAATTGTAGTTTCCTTTTTTATCTGGAGTTCCTGTTTCAATCAATTTATACTTATTCCACAAACAGGTATTTATCATGGTAGGGTCTTCATCTGAAGCGGACATGCGCACGATTTCTTCTTTACAAGTAACCACCCCAAAACTCAATCCCACAATAGAATCAGTTAGTTTATTTATTTCTTGACCAAGTATTTCCTTAATGGTAACCGATTCTGTTTGAACTGCTATTCGTTCTTTCTTTAACAAATCATTTTCCTCTTTCAGATGGGTTAAAATCTTATCGCGTTCAATCAACATATGAACCAAACTATCTTCCAACAGTTCCAGACTATCCCGTTCTTTTTGAAGATGTTGTATTTTAACATACTTATTATTGGGGAAAAGTTGATTGTAATAGTTACGAACAACCGACTGGGCTGTTAGCATTGAACCAAACGCAAATAAAAAGTTAAAAACAAGTGTTACCTTAAGCATTAAACCAATTTTAACTTCCCTAAAAGTTCATCTTTAAAAGACCCACCAATAGGAACTATTTTCTTATCGTTTTCTAGGGTTAGATTGGGGTATTCTATTGCAGCAATTTTATCTAAACGAACAATAAAAGATCGATGTATTCGCATGAAATGATGCGTACCTAACTTGTTTTCGATTTCTTTCATCGTTGAATGGATCGTAAATTTTGTATCCTTCGTATGAATCATAACATAATCCTTCAAAGCCTCTATGAAATAGATCTCATCCGTATTGATTTTAACCAGCTTACTATTCGATTTAACAAAAATAAAATTGCCACTTAACTCACGAGTACCAGCAAGAGTAAATAAAAAATCACGTTCCTTTCTTACTTCTAGCTCCTTGGCATGCTTATAAACAGCCATTTCAATAGATGTTTGTAAATCTATTTCCTTGAAAGGCTTAATAATGTAACCATAAGGCTCTGTAACCTTGGCTTTTTCTAAGGTATGTTCATCGGCATAAGCCGTCAAAAAGATAACAGGTATATCGAGTTCTTTTCGAATAACTTCCGCTGCATAAATACCATTTAAATCACCTTTTAACATGATATCCATCAAAATAACATCAGGTGATGTCAATTTAGCCAAGTCAATGGCTTTTTCTGCTGTAGCTGCAGAACCTGCAATATCATACCCTAATTTGAGTAAACTGTTTTGAATGTCCTTGGATACAATCGCTTCGTCCTCAACTACAAGAACATTTATTTTAGACATGGTGGCGTAAATTAAGTCTTATCAAAAGTAATTAAAAATTCAGTTCCCTTTTCGGATTTATAGGACAGTGTTCCATCCAATTGAAACACCAAGGTACTAACCAATTGAAGTCCAAGTGTGTTCGAATTTTCGATATCTATATCTACAGGTAAACCTATCCCATCATCCTTGATGATTAACGTAACTTGCGATCCATTCTGCTCTAAAATTACCGTAATAGTTCCGTTCCTATTGTCAGGAAAAGCATATTTAATGGCATTAGTGAACAACTCATTCACCAATAAACCCATCGGAACAGATTGATCTAAACTCAATTCAATTGAGGCTAATTGTTGTACTAGATGGAGTTTACCCGTCAATGGATAAGACGTCAACAAATTTGATAAGAGGTTTCTTAAATAATCGGTAAAGTTGATTGATGAAAAATTATCTGTTCGATACAAATTTTCGTGAATTATGGCCATCGAACGAATTCTATTCCTACTCTCTTGTAATACGTTTAACATGTGTTCATCCTGAATAAAAGAACTTTGTAAATTCAGAATACTGGAGATTATTTGTAGGTTGTTTTTTACCCGATGATGCACCTCCTTAAGTAAAATTTCCTTTTCTTTTAACGAGCTAATAAGTTGTGTTTCGTTGTGTTTTTTTGACGTAATATCATGCGCAACAAGCGAAACCTCACTTATCACTTGATCCAAATTAATTATTGGTGTAATAAAAATATGCAACCATAGTTGTTTATCTTCAGTACCAAAACTAACCTCCAATTCTTTATTAGAACCGAGTAAACCTTGAGTTAATAGGCGACGAAAAAATCTAAACGCCACCGGAGAAACATAGCCACCAACAAAATCGTACAATGCAGAACCTATATGTGCTTCCTGAGCTGTTAATTGCTCAACGTAAAACTTTGCGTGTGTGTTAAGGGATGAAACGACATAAGAAGAATCAACCGTCATTAAAAAAGTATTGGAAGAACTTTCAAAAATGGCATTGTTTCGAAGGTATTGCTCGGCGAGTTTTCGTTCTGCAAGTTTTCTGACTCTAATCTCCTGCTCCAATAACTTGTTTGTTTCTTCTGCTAATTCAGCCCTTAATTGTTCTTTGGATAAGTTTTTTTCTATGGTCAAATCATGTATGACGCACTGCAAATAATAAACATCTCCCAACTGTATTTTAGTTAGTACCACAGCAGCATCGAAAGAACTGTTTACACCATTTATTCTGGTGTTGAACTCGACTACACCATGTTCATGCAGCCGTGTTAACCAATTATTTCTAATATCCTCTGAATAATTGGAGGTAAAAAATTGACTCAATTTAATAACTCCAGCATCCGTTAATCCTAAAACTTGCTTTCCATTTTGGTTGTAATCAATGATTAAACCATCATCAACCAATAAAATAATATCGTTAGAAAACTCAAATAAACTGCGGTACTTAGACTCTCGATAAACCAATTCTTGGCTTTCCTTAACGCGTTGGCTGATATCCGTAACACGAACTAACGTGTAGGTTCCATTTTTTAAAGTAATGGAACTAAAATGAAATTCAACATGTTGGTATTCAGATACCTGAATAGACTGAACCAAACTTTCCTTATCATTTAATTGACAAATTTTTACTCTTATAGCCGGTACACCTTTCAGTAAATACATGATGTGTTCTCCAAGTTTTTCTGTTTCAACGGAAAAAAGTTCTTTCATTTCTTTGTTAGAATCAAGTACAAGAGATTCTGTTGTATTCATTTGTAACAACATGTATCCAATACCTGGATTGTTCACAACAAGTTTTAAGTAGTGTGAATAGTCTTCCACACCGTTGATCATTCGATTACGAGAAATAAGTACAATTTGAACAATAAAGGATATTAAAAAAAATAAACCGAAATATCCCCAAGGTACCTGAACACCACTGATTAACCAGCCTCCAATTAAGAGGATCAAAATCATACAGGAATAAACAAAGGTTTCAATTGTTCGCTGAATTACGTAAATAATTGCGGAAAACAAGGCTAAAAAACAAAAGAGATGAGTAAGGTTGTAATGTGAATAATAAATATCCGTATAGGCATAAATCGTAATAACAAACAAGTACCATATAAAGAACGAAATAATTTTCGAACGCAATACTGGAATGAAATACGCACTAATAACTAATCCAGGAAAATAAACGGTATTTACGACTCCCAATTCAAAATATACTCGCGGAATCGATGCGTTTTGAATGAACAAGCAAAACAATGGACTAATAACTAAACCACCCGTAAGAAAGAGCGCCGCCACCCGACCAAATTCTTGTTCTTGATAATTATAAGGTTTAAATTGATCTCGCTTCTTTGATCTTAATTCCGCTAATTTCATACCTGATCAGCTTATGCTATAAGTATATAAATATATATCTTATTTAAAAGAATTTATTAATTCTTATTAGCACTGTTTATATGTGTGAAACAACCATTCAATTAATTTGCATTTCTCATATATCAACAAATTAAGGCTATTTATTCACATTCTAATTTGTGTTAACTGATTATAAAACAATAGATTATCTTTATATTAACAAAATTTGAATTTTATTCATTGTGTATACTTCATGTCTATAAATTCACTTTTAATTTGTGTGTAACGTGGTTGTAAGCTAACCACAACTTATGCCAAGTTGTATTGCTTATGTGATAATTGTTTTGGCTTATACAAATGTTTTTAAAAACCTAGGATTTCTTTTTAGGAGTTCTTCACATCTGTTCACAACAAATCATTAGGTATTATTCGACTTGTGTTTAAAAAATAGCATTGAATATCAGTTGTTTAGAGATTTGAAATCAGTGTATTGTTAATAAAGTTGCTCGTGTAAACAGCAAGCAGTAAATTTGTTTTCACAAAAGGATATATATGACAACGAAATTAATACCCATTGGTTCTGATCATGCAGGATTTCAACTTAAGAATGAAATTATTGATCACCTCATAGCAAAAGGATTTGATATTAGAGATTTCGGTTGTTTTTCTGAAGACAGCATAGACTATCCTGATTTTGGTCATCCCGTGGCAAAATTAGTTGAGGAACATGATGGTATGTTGGGTATATTGATTTGTGGATCTGGTAATGGTATCAACATGACAGCGAATAAGCATCAAGGTATAAGAAGTGCATTATGTTGGAAGAGAGAATTAGCTGAATTAGCTAGACAACACAATGATGCTAACATCTTAGCTCTGCCTGCGCGATTTATTACTTCGGCAGAAGCAATTGAAATGGTAGATGCATTTTTAGACACTGAATTTGAAGGGGGAAGACATCAAAATAGAATAAATAAAATAGCATGTAGCTAGTTTATTTTTCAAGTAATTTTTTGATAAAAGATTCCGTTTCTGACTGATAAGATTCGTAATAAGTACCAGTACTTGGTCCGTTGAATCCCGTGTAAATTTTCCGAATAGTTCCTTGTTTATCCAATATCAGTGTTGTTGGAAACGAGGTAATGCTAGACAACATCGGAAATTGTGAAGCAGCCACTTTTTTATCGGCTTTACCTCCAACCAAGAAAGTAAAGGGCATATTCATTCGTGTTTGGAATGAAGTAAGTTTTTTAGCTTGATCTTGGAATGTATTACCGATTTCATATCCAATTGCTATGATTTCGAGCTTATCCGAACCGAATTTGTCATATAATGATTTGAAGTATATAGTTTCATCCAGGCAATTCGGACACCAGGTACCCATGAGTTGTATAATACTCACTTTTGTAGTATCATGTTTTTCTTTGAAATGGAAGGATTCACCTGATATTTGAGGAAGTGTAAAATCAAAAGTCTCTTGTTTGATCAGTTTGGTGATTTGTTCAGGATCAGCTAATTGAAATGATGCATTGGGTACACCTGACCAGTTTGTTTTGAAATGTTTACCGCTATAAAAAGTTCCAAATAGTGTGTCTCTTTCTATGTTGGCAATAAATAGAAATGCGTGTGATCCATCAAAACCTGATAGAAATAAACTGTCTCCAAATATATTTCCTTCTAAAAATCTGTAATCACCAGTTTCTGTTAAAAATGTTCCAGTAACTTGATTATCGTGTTGTTTGAATAAACCAAGGGTTTTATAAGGTTCATTCGTTTCAATACCGAAAGTACATTCCCATTTTTCTGATAAATTTAAAATTGGAGCTTTAGGTTGAGCAGTTTCGAATCGTGTTGAGTAACCAAAAGTTAATGTGCAGGGTATGAAATAATTGGTTTTGTTCCCATTATACCAGTAACCTATCCATTCATGTTTTGATTTTTTTTGCAATCGCAGTTCTGAATCAAATGTCGAGAATTTCAGTATGAGCGAATCTTTGGCAGGTTTAATTTCTTGCAGTTTAATTTCTTCTGAGCCATTTAAAAGTACAATGTTAAATTCCTTATTGAAGGATTTTACGTGAATACGAAATGGTATACATTGATTGGGAATTTCGAGTGAACCTGTCCAATCTCCTGCTTTTAATTGTTGGCTCTTTGCAGGATTAAAATAGTAAGATGAAATAATAAAAATAAAGCAGAGGTAAAAGCGCATAATCAACCTGTTTTTGCTGTAAAAACAAAGGGGCTGTCAAGATGACAACCCCTTTGAGGTCTCGAGCGGATTCGAACCGCTGTAGACGGTTTTGCAGACCGGTGCCTAGCCTCTCGGCCACAAGACCTTGAACGAATGCAAAAGTAATAAAATTTTAATACGTTCAATTATTTATTATCCCTCGATAGAAATAGATACGTAATTTACATCTCCTTGAATGGGGGGACAAAGTTTTTTGATTGTTACCTGAACGTTATGTATGCGTTGTAATTCTGTTTTAATCCTGTTTATAATACGTTGTCCAACATGTTCAATTAATTTCGATCGAATGAGCATTTCTTCGGTAACGATGCGATTGACATCAACGTAATCAACAGTTTGAGTTAAGTCATCATGTTCGGCTGCATGAGTAAAGTCTGTATTTAACATAACATCAACTTCATAATGTCCACCGATTTTTGCTTCTTCGGGTAAACAACCGTGAAATGCATATAATTTAATACCTCTTACCTCAATCGTATGCTTCATAAACCTTTTAATAGTTTGATTATTAAGCATTTGATTTTAATTCTTCAACCAATTTAAGTCCATTTTGCATGCGTGAAACACAGACATCCTTTCCTAAAAATTCAGCAATGGAGAACATACTTGGTCCCATTCCAGTTCCTGTAACCAATAATCTAAACAGCGGTAATACAGCTCCAATACCTAATTCTTTTTCGTTTAGAAACGCTTTGAATGCTTCTTCGATTTGGGTGGCTTCGAAGTTTTCTAAAGCCATTAATCGATTTTGCCAAGTTTCCATGAGCGCATAACTATCTTCTTTCCATTTTTTTCGAATTGTTTGCTCATCGTATGAAGTGGGGTTTTCGAATAGGTATGCTCCTTCTGTCAGGATGTCTTGGACGAAAGTTGCGCGCTCTTTCATTAAAGAACAGATTTGTGTCAATTCTGCTAAGCTGTGATTAGGAGCTATTGACTTCAGTTGTGCTGCTAATTCGTCGTCAGATGCATTTCTAAGGTATTGTTGTTGAAACCACTTTGTTTTATCCGGATCGAATTTGGCACCAGCTTTGGATACACGTTCTAAACTAAAAGAATCTGCTAGTTCTTCCAAAGAGAATATTTCTTGTGGTGTACCTGGATTCCATCCTAGAAAAGCCAACATATTTATGAAAGCACCTGGGAAATATCCTTTTTCACGATAACCCGAATACAATTCACCTTCTGCTGTAGTCCAATCTGTTGGGAATACTGGAAAACCTAGTCGATCTCCATCACGTTTTGATAATTTTCCATGGCCATCAGGGCGCAATAGTAAAGGTAAGTGGGCAAACTCTGGTGCATCCCAACCAAAAGCTTCGTATAGCATAACGTGTAATGGAGCAGAAGGCAACCATTCTTCACCACGTATCACATGACTGATATTCATCAAGTAATCATCAACGATATTTGCCAAATGATAGGTTGGCATACCATCACTTTTAAATAACACTTTGTCATCTAGGTTATTGGTATTCACTACCACCCATCCTCTAATCAAATCATGAAAGCGAATATCCTGATTTCTAGGCATTTTCATGCGAATAACATACGGCGTATTTGCTGCTAATAGTTCCTCAACGGTATCTTGAGGTAGTGTAAGAGAATTCTTTAAAGTTGTTCTCGTAACATGATTATATTGCCAATTAGGCATACCCATTTGCTTAGCGCGTTCACGCATGTCGTCCAGTTCCTCAGCAGTATCGAAAGCATAATATGCTTTGTCTTCCTTCACTAACTGTTCCGCGTATGGTTTATACATTTCCTTACGCTCAGATTGTACATAAGGACCAAAATCACCACCAAGTCCAGGTCCTTCGGTTGGCATAATACCGCACCATTTCAAGGCATCCATGATGTATTCTTGTGCTCCTGGAACAAAGCGCGTCTGATCTGTATCTTCTATTCGAATTAGAAAAGTACCGTTATTCTTTTTAGCGAAAAGGTAATTGTATAGTGCAGTTCTAACTCCCCCCATGTGTAAGGGTCCTGTGGGTGAAGGTGCAAATCGCACGCGTACGGGTCTGTTTGACATAAATATTGATTTTTCGGTTGCAAAGATAAGGAGATTTTTATGCCTTCGATTTGTTATCTTTTTCTAAAACGTGCTTTATATATATAGTTCTGTTCTATTGATTGTTGGAATAAATTTTACATTAGTAGGTTAGAGTTTAGATTATGGAAAGTTATAACCGACTTAAGGATCAAATTGATGCATTTATTCGAAAGTATTACAAGAATCAAATGCTTAAAGGTTCGCTTTTGTTTGTTGCGATTTTTTTCAGTTCTTTTCTAATCACTGCTGCCCTTGAATACATAGGTAGGTTTGATCACCTTGTTCGTGCACTTCTGTTTTATGCTTTTTTACTCGTAAATGGTGTGGTACTTGTCAAATACATTTGTATTCCCATCAGTAAGTTATATGCCTTTGGTAAACAGATTTCAAAGGAACAAGCGGCTGAAATTATTGGTTCTTTTTTTCCAACAATTGCTGATCGATTAAAGAATACCTTACAATTGAACAATGCATTATTCCACCAAGAAGGTAACTTAGAATTATTACGTGCAAGTATTCAACAGCGAGCGGATGAATTAAACGTTGTTCCTTTTGTAAAAGCCATTGATTATGGTAATAACAAACGTTACATAAAATACGTCTTACCAACGTTGTTGATTTTTTTGGCGATTAGTATTTCGGCCCCTGCCCTGTTGTTTCAAGGAACAGAACGAATTATCAATTATAACAAAGATTACATACCACAAGCACCATTTTCATTTGTATGTGAAGAGTTGAAACCTGTAGAAGAAGGAAATGATGCCCAGATTAATTTATCCCTAAATGGATCAGAATTACCTGATAAGGTTTACTTAATAACGGATAACGGTAAATTGGTAATGAAAAAAACCTCTAAAGACCGTTTTAGTGCCATCGTCCGCAAACCAACAAAAACAACATTTATTTATTTTGAGGCGAATGGATTTTTAAGTAAAACTTACCGCTTACCTGTTTATGGTAAGACCCAAGTGGGCCGAATTACTGCTCATCTAATGTATCCTGGTTATACAGGAAGAAAATCTGAAACGTCTTACAATGTAGGTGATTTAACAGTACCTGAAGGTACGTCTATTTCGTATGTTTTTGAAGCAAAAAATGTATCCTCAATAACTACTATATACGGAAATAAAACGTCATCATCAGGTGCTAATCGACATGAATTGAAACTGAAGGCGTTAAGAAATGATTCGTTGAGCTTAGTCTTGAAAAACAGCTTTTCAAAAAATTCAATGACTACGAAATACCATATACAGGTTATTAAAGATGCCTTTCCGGCAATTAGTGTTTTAGAGTCTGTGGATTCTGTTAATCAAGCCATTCGATACTTTTCTGGTTCTGTTGGAGATGATTATGGGTTAACGCGTTTAAAATTTGTTTACAGTATTCGTTCGGAGGATGGTAGAACGCAAAACCATACCATACCTGTAGTGCCTGTTTCAGGTACAGCTATGGGATTTGATTTTGCTGTTGATTTTAGCCGCGAGGATTTAAAACTGAATGATGACGTGTCCTATTACTTTGTGGTTTCTGACAATGACGGGGTGAATGGTCAGAAGTCTACGAAAAGCGATGTGTTTACGTATGAGGTTCCAGGTCTAGAGGAATTGAACGAACAACGTGAAGCGGATCAAGCTGAAACAAACGAACAACTGAATGCATTGATTGAACGATCAAATAAGTTCAAAAAAGATGTCAATTCATTGAAGAAAGAATTGATGAATACGAAGTCTTCTGGTTGGAATAAACAACAACGTATTGAGGAGTTGAAACAACAACAACAACAAATTTTAGATCAATTGAAATCCGTAAATGAAAAGATAGAACAAAGTACGGAACAAAAGAATCAGCTGTCGGAAATGGACAAAGAAATCTTAGAAAAGCAAAAACTAATTGAGGAGTTACTAAAAGATGTAATGGATGATGAGTTAATGAAATTACTTGATGAATTGGAAAAGTTAATGAAGTCTAATGATCAGCCTGAATTGAAAGAAAAGATGCAACAAATTGATAAAGAATCTGATGTGTTGAATAAGCAATTGGATCGTTCTTTGGAGATGTTAAAACGCCTTCAGGTAAATGAAAAAATTGATGATGTGCAAAAGGAACTTGATCAACTTGCAAAAGATCAAATGAATCTATCTGAAAAAATTGAAGGAAAAGAAATCTCTAAAGAGGCTGCAGTTGAAGAACAACAAAAGATAAACGATCGTTTTGAGCAATTAAAGGACGATTTAGAGCGTTTAAATGAATTAAACAAGGGTTTGGAGTCTCCTATGCAATTAAGCGATACAGAGGGCCAAGAAAAGACGATTTCTGATGAATTAAATGATAGCGAACAAAAGCTTGAATCAGGTAAACAAGAAAAAGCCAAAGAATCTCAGAAAAATGCAGCTGAGGAAATGCAAGAATTGAGTAAACAACTCGAACAAGATCAACAGGTATCTAATCAAGCCGAAACGGAGGAGGATATTGAATCCTTACGTCGAATCTTGGAGGCGCTTGTAAACATCAGTTTAGATCAAGAATCTGTTCTTGCCAAATTCGGGAAGTTAAATAGTACTGACCCTGCTTATCGGGTCCAAAGCAAACGTCAAAGACGCATTGTGGATGACACAAAATTGTTGAAAGATAGTTTATTGAGTTTGGCAAAAAGACAACCTAAGATTGCTTCTTTCATTGATCAGGAGTTGAATGCGATTGATGCTAATTTGAATTTGGTGCTTTATGATTTAGATGAATACAAGAAAAGAGAATTGTTAATTCATCAACAGTATGTTATGACCAGTTATAACAATTTGGCTTTATTACTGAATGAATCTTTGCAGGCAATGCAACAGCAAATGAATAGTCAAGCCAAAGGCAGTGGGAGTTGTTCTAAACCTGGTGGTAAAGGTAAGGGTAGTCCGGGTGATAAATTGTCTAATGGTGATATGAAACAGCTGTTGAAGAAACAACTGGAACAAATGCAACAAAGTCAAGGTAAGAATCCTGGTGGTTCAAAACCTGGTGAATCTGGTTCTGGAGGTTTGGGTAACAAAGAGATTTCAAAGATGGCGGCAGAACAGGCTTTAATCCGAAAGCGCTTAGAGGAATTAAAGAAGGAATTGAATGAAGATGGTTCAGGAACAGGTAATAAGTTAAATCCTTTGTTGAAGCAATTGGAAGAACAGGAAAAGCAATTGGTGAATAAAAAGTTTGATGCTGATTTAATAAATCGTCAGAAGGACATTATGACACGATTGTTAGAATCAGATAAGGCATTGATGGAAAGGGATTTTGAAGAAAAACGTGAATCTAAATCCGGAAAAAATGAAAATTCAGGTAACCTAATTCGATTTGATGAGTATACTCGAAAGAAGCTTGGTCAAATTGAATTGATTCGTAAAGTTGATCCGTTGTACAATGGATATTACAGAAAATTAGCTAACGAATATTTCAATGATCAAATTGCAAAGTAGTTAATTCAAGATTATGAAAGAAGGTTTAACACGTATTGATTCATTGTCGTTTTCATCTGACTTTAAAAATGTAGGTTTAGTTGAAGATTTGGTAAATAAGGTTTGTGAAAAATTGCACATTGAAGAAGAACTTTATGGGAATGTGTTAATCGCATTAACAGAGGCTGTGAATAATGCAATTGATCATGGAAATCGTCAGGATAATGGTTTAGAAGTTTTCATCGATGTTGTTCAAAATGATAACCAATTCGGCTTTGTTGTGAAAGACATGGGTAGAGGTTTTGATTTTAATAATTTACCTGATCCAACAGCGCCAGAAAATATCTTAAAGGAAAATGGTCGAGGTATCTTTCTGATGAAAAATTTGGCGGACGAAGTTGAATTTGAAGATAGTGGTAGAACTGTTCATATTATGTTTAACATATGATTGATTTTCATTTTATTGAAGATATACAAGTTCCGGAATTAGATTCGGAACTTTTTTGTTTTTGGCTGAAAGAATTAGTTGAAAATGAAGGGTTTAATCTAGGTGATATTAGTATTGTGTATTGTTCAGACGATTATTTGTTGGCTATGAATAAGGAGCATTTGGACCATGATTATTACACCGATATTATAACCTTTGATTATTCCGATGGTAATGTTGTTTCTGGTGATGCTTTTATTTCGTATGATCGTGTTAGAGATAATGCAAATCAGTATAATGTTTCTGTGTTTAATGAACTCTTGCGTGTAACTGCACATGGTGTTTTGCATTTATGTGGGTTTAAGGATAAGGTTCCTGAAGACGAGGTGTTAATGCGTGAGAAAGAAGAATTTTATATTGCTCGCTATGTTTCACGTGAAACGTTGTGATGATGTTAATTTTGTTTCACGTGAAACTGTAGATTTATGTTAAAGGAGTATGATGTAATTGTGGTTGGAGCAGGTCACGCTGGTTGTGAAGCCGCAAATGCTGCTGCGAAGATGGGTAGTTCTGTGTTGTTGTTGACCATGAACATGAATACAATAGCCCAAATGAGTTGTAATCCGGCAATGGGTGGAGTTGCAAAAGGCCAGATTTTACGTGAAATCGATGCTCTAGGTGGCGGTTCTGGTATTGTATCGGATAAAAGTGCCATACAATTTCGCATGCTTAATCAATCTAAGGGTCCTGCAATGTGGTCGCCAAGGACTCAAAATGATCGTTTACGTTTTGGTGAAGAGTGGCGTTTGTTGTTAGAACGAAATGAACGAGTCGATTTTTGGCAAGACATGTGTGTAGGTGTTACAGTGGAAGATGGGGTTATTCGCGGGGTTAAAACAGCTTTGGGTATTCCTATATACGGGAAGGCAGTTGTACTAACAAATGGTACCTTTTTGAATGGTTTGATTCATTTGGGCGAAAAGCAGTTTGGTGGTGGTCGAGCTGCTGAACGCGCATCCTATGGCATAACAGAGGAATTGGTTGCGCTAGGATTTCAGTCTGGTCGTATGAAAACAGGTACTCCACCCCGAGTTGACGGTCGTTCATTGGATTATTCGAAAATGGAGGTTCAAGACGGTGATTACGGATACCATAAGTTCTCTTATTCTAATGAAACCGAAGCTTTGACCAAGCAGCGACCGTGCTATATTACCTATACGAATTCAGAAACACATGAAATGTTGAAGACTGGATTTGATCGGTCACCTATGTTTAATGGTGCTATTCAAAGTACAGGTCCAAGATACTGTCCGAGTATTGAAGATAAGATTAATCGTTTTGCAGAAAGAGATCGTCATCAAATATTTGTTGAACCGGAAGGTTGGGATACAATTGAAATTTATGTAAATGGTTTTAGTACCTCTTTACCTGAAGAGGTTCAGTTGGCAGCGCTGAGAACAATACCAGGTTTTGAACAAGTCAAAATGTTTCGTCCAGGTTATGCTATTGAGTATGATTATTTTCCGCCTACTCAGTTAAAACACACTTTAGAAACCAAATTGGTCCAAAATTTATATTTCGCTGGTCAAATAAATGGTACTACTGGTTACGAAGAAGCTGCCTCTCAGGGTTTAATGGCTGGCATCAATGCCCACAGAAAGGTTAATGGTTTGTCTGATGTTGTTTTGAGTCGTAGTGAAGCCTATATTGGTGTTTTGATAGATGATTTAATTACGAAAGGAACAGAAGAGCCATACCGTATGTTTACTAGTAGAGCTGAATACAGAATATTGCTACGTCAAGATAATGCTGATGATCGGTTATCGCCGATTGGTTTTGAAGTTGGCTTGTTGGATGAATCGCGGTTGAATCAGGTTGTTAAGAAGCGAGAAGAAATTGCTTCATTGAAGAAGTTTTTATTGTCGACGGGTGTTACGCCTGCGGAAGTGAATGATGTGTTAGTAGAGAAGGGTGCTACACCGTTGTCTCAGCAAGTTAAGTTGTCTACTGTACTCGTACGACCACAAGTAGTAATACGTGATTTGATACTGTGTAGTAATGCTTTACAAGATTTTATAAGTAACGAGCAATTTTCTGATGAGGTTATTGATCAAGTTGAGATACAGTTGAAGTATCAAGGATATATTGAACGTGAAGAGGAAATAGCCTTAAAATTGGATCGTTTAGAAGATGTATTAATTCCTGATTCGATAGATTATAAGTCATTATTGAGTTTAAGTTCTGAGGCTAAAGAAAAGTTGACGTCAGTTCAACCGAAATCTATTGGTCAAGCTTCTCGTATAAGCGGGGTTTCGCCAAGTGATGTAACTGTCTTATTGATACATTTAGGAAGATAAATTGGTTTCACGTGAAACAAAAAAAGGGGAGTTTGCTTAACTCCCCTTTTTTATTCTTATTTCTTGTCAATCCAGTCGCCATGCTCCTTGATGAGATCAATCAATGCTTCCACAGCTTCTTCTTCAGGGATGTTCCGTTTTACAACGACCTTTTCTTTATACAGATTAATTTTACCTGGACCTGTTCCCACATAGCCGTAGTCTGCATCAGCCATTTCACCAGGTCCATTTACGATACAACCCATAATCCCAATTTTCACGCCTTTGAGGTGTTCTGTTTTTGCTCGAATTTTAGCTGTCGTTTCTTGAAGATCGAATAGTGTTCGTCCACATGATGGACAGGATATGTATTCTGTTTTGCTGATCCTTGTTCTTGTTGCTTGTAGTATGGCAAATGCAGTAGAGTTGATGGTGCGTAAGGGTTGATTCGATTCTATCCAAATTCCATCTCCGAATCCATCGATCAGTTGTGTTCCTAAATCCATTGAAGTCCACAATTGAAATTGTTCTTCTTGTTCAGTGGTTGAACTGATTTTTAGAATTACAGGGTTCAGTATCTTTTCTTCATGCAAACAAGATTGAATATTTCTGAAAAATGCAGTGTTGTTGGCATATCGACCATGAATAATCAAGACGGAATGGTCATTGATATGTGGTATACATTTTTTTAATTCTTCTAGAGTTTCAACTTGGAGAAAGTGTTTTGATTTAGGTAGGGTTTGGAGTGTTACCAGATCTTCTGGTAAGATTAATGGGCAATAATTTGATTGTTTCGGCATTAATGAGTTAAAAGTTGCGAAATCAACTATAATACTTAATGTTCCTGGCAATTCAAAAGGGATTGTATTTGATCCGATGTACACATAATCAGCGGCCTGATCATGAATTGTCCATTTGTCAAGTTCTTTTGAGTACGAATAACCGAATCCAAAGAAATTAGCTGGTTTTATGGCATCTTGTTTTTTGCTTAAATCCGCAAATACAACGGGATGATGTGTTCCACCAACATGTTGTATTTCGAATGCCTTTCTTCTTGTATAGGCAAAAGGGTTATAAACTGTTTGGAGGTTTATATCTATAGTTGCCTCTGGTAGGTTTTGATTGTATTTCTCTAATAGATTTCTTGCAACGGGTATTTCCGCTTCTGGTTCTTCGGTTAATGAAACCCGAATTGTATCCCCAATACCGTCTTCTAGCAGTGCCCCAATACCTACAGCGGATTTTATTCTACCATCCTCCCCATCTCCAGCTTCTGTAACCCCTAGGTGTAATGGGTAGAATTTATTTTTTTCGAACATGCGTTTTACCAACAGGCGATAAGCGTGAATCATTACGAGCGTATTACTCGCTTTCATGGAAATGACTAAGTTGAAATAGTTGTTTTTTTCGCAAATTTCAATGAATTCGTAGGCTGATTCAACCATTCCTTCAGGAGTGTCTCCATAACGACTCAAAATGCGATCTGATAAGGATCCATGATTGGTACCAATTCTCATGGCTGTATTGTTTTCCTTACAGAGATTCACTAATGGCGTAAATTTTTGTTCTATCCGCTTGAGTTCTGCTTGATAACTGTCATCCGTATATTCAATTTCTTCAAACTTTTTCTTGTCGGCATAGTTACCGGGGTTCACGCGTACTTTTTGAACAAGTTTCGCTGCAATCTCTGCAGCATTCGGTGTAAAATGTATGTCTGCAACTAAGGGGGTGTCAAATCCTTTTGCTTGAAGTTCTTTTCGAATAACGCCAAGGTTTTCAGCTTCTTTCTTACTTGGTGCTGTTAGTCGCACGAGTTCACATCCAGCTTCAATCATTCGAATAGATTGGTCCACAGATGCTTTTGTATCTAAGGTATCCGTGGTTGTCATGGATTGAATGCGAATTGGGTTCGTTCCCCCCATCTTGAGGTTTCCGATATGTACCTCCTCTGTAACTAAACGGCTACGCTTTAATGGATCATTACAATATGACATAATTTTATTCTTTTCTGTTGCTAAAATTAGGGATAAGCGCAGTGGCTAAATCTGTTATTATTTGTTGATTTACAACAAGTTTTAAACAAAATAGTTTACCTTTGCACCCTACTAACGAAAAAATTTATATGTCATTTCAATCGGTTAAGTTTTCTAAGGATCATAATGAATTGTTTTACAAAACGTTGAAACAAAGAGTTAACGCTTATTTCAAGGAAAACGAAATTTCACGTTACGCAAATGCCACAATGGTTACGAAAACCGTCTTGTTGTGTTTACTTTATTTCATTCCATTTGTTGCCTTGTTGTTTTACATCGATTCACCGGCATGGTCCTATCTCGCATGGTTATTGATGGGCTTCGGAATGGCTGGTTTAGGTTTAAGTGTGATGCATGATGCGAATCATGGCGCCTATTCGAAACATGAAAAAGTAAATAAGTGGGTTGGTTATATCATGTACTTTATTGGAGGTAGCGATGTGAACTGGAGAATTCAGCACAATATTTTGCACCATACTTACACGAATGTTACCGGAATGGATGAGGACATTAATCCTGGTGCGATCATGCGATTTTCACCCCATGAGAAAAGACGCACATTTCACAAGTATCAACATGTTTATGCTTGGTTTTTTTATGGTTGGATGACTATCATGTGGTACTTAACTAAAGACTACAAACAAGCGATTCGCTATGAGCAGATGGGCCTTACTACCACACAGCAAACAACATTTAAGAAGCATTTGACTAATCTTATTGTTTCTAAAATCGCGTATACCTTGTTGTTTATTGTTTTACCGGCTATTCTGGTGCCTTATTTCTTTTTGCATGTGGTTGCAGGCTTTTTCTTGATGCAATTTGTGGCAGGATTAACACTGGCTTGTATATTCCAACCTGCGCATGTTGTTCCAACCTCTGACTATCCTGTACCTGACAATTCTGGTAACATCGATGCAGATTGGGCTGTATCCCAGTTGTGTAATACTGCAAATTTTGCTCCAAAAGCACGTTTGCTGTCTTGGTATGTAGGTGGATTGAATTTTCAAGTTGAACATCATTTATTTCCTAATATTTGTCATGTTCACTACAAGAAATTATCGGAAATTGTGAAGCAAACAGCACACGAATTTGAATTGCCTTACCATTCTTACAAGTCATTTTTGGGTGCTTTGAAAGCACACACCAATATGTTGAAAATGTTAGGTAGAAACGATATTGCTCCTGCAATTCATCATTAATTTATGATTACTCTCGAAGAGATTCGAATGTATTGTTTATCGAAAAGGGAGGTCTCAGAAGACCTCCCTTTTGATAATACCACCCTTGTGTTTCGTGTAAAGGGAAAGATTTTTTTGCTTACCAATATTGAAATGACAACATTTATCAATGTTAAATGTGAACCGGCCTTAGCAATTGAATTGCGAGAAAGTCACCCCGAAATATCGCCTGGCTACCACATGAATAAAAAACATTGGAATACAATTAGTCTTGAGGGTGACTTGAGTATTATATTGATTTTTGAGCTCATCGATCATTCTTATGAACAGGTAATAAAGTCTTTACCAAAATCCTTAAAACGTGAGTTGTCGTTTTGATAAATATTGCTGGGCAGTGAGACTAGCAAAAACGCGTTCTCAAGCAACTGAAATCATTGCTAAGGGAAAGATTAAATTGGATGGTGTTTCTGTAAAGCCAGCGAAAGAGATTCGTGTGGGTTCTGTAATTTCAGTATTTCATAACAATGCAGAGTTTCGTTATAAGGTATTGGCATTGTTGGATAAACGTGTTGGACCGAAGTTGGTTGAAAATTATATGTTGGATATCACGGCACCAGAGGAAATTGAAAAATTGAAGTCATACCGCTTGGCACAAAGTGCATACCGTGAATATGGTTCAGGTAAACCTTCGAAGAAAGATCGTAGAGATTTAGATTCCTTTTTGGAGGAGTGGGTTTAGGCCCTGTTATGTTATTTTGATTAGTCTGATTGATTGTTCGGTAATTTTGTGTCAATAATGCGTTAAAACGCTTTAAAACAAAAAAGGGAGGCAAAAGCCTCCCTTTCTAAGTTTAATGTAAAACTTATTTCTTGATAACATTGAATTTAGCAGACTTACCGTTTGCGAATGCAACGTTAACGATGTACATACCATCAGCTAAAGTTGCGATATTCATGTTAGATTTTCCTTCAACAACTGAAATCGTGTTAACTGCTGCAACTTTACCAGAAATATCTGTAATAGTTACTTGAGCGTCACCTGCTTCGTTGAAACGGAAGTTTAATACGTCTTTCGCTGGGTTAGGGAATACCAAACCTTCAACAGTTGACAAATCAGCAATTCCTGCAGAAGATGTAGCATCAACTACGTTGAAACCAAATGCTGGCGCTGCATAGCTGCTCCATCCTGCTTTATACCATCTGTCTTCGTTTGATCCAGCGTTGTCAATGTAAATTGGACTTACTATTTGATCATAAACGCCTACGTTACCACCATAGTTGATTGTATAATCATACGGGAATGCAGGTGCTCCAGTAAATGTTTCTAAACAGAATAAGTATTGCTGATCATCTAAAAGAGTAACTTGTTGATCTAAATTGATGCTTACCAATTCTTCATTGCTGTATACCGCTGTATCTGGGTACCAAGAAGAAGTGTAGATTTCATTTAAATCTGTGATAGCTCCTGCTGATAAAGTAACATCAGCATCGTTCCACTCATAGATGTGAATTTGTACTTCACTTGAAGCCAAAAGAGAATCTGAGTCAGCTGAAATTGCAAATTGCACTCCATTTAACTTGATTTTGCTCGCGTTTGCATCTTTGAAAGACATACAAGATTTATATCCATCATCGTATGCACGTGGGAAATAATCAAATAATGGACCACCTGAAGCAGCATCAAAATTAGCAAGTGATAACAAACTGTCAGTAATAGAGAATGTGCTTGAGAAAGAGTTGTCAGAAGAATCTTCATCTGCTGCACCCTCTAATGTATACGTTAATGTATACTCACCTACAGGGTAGTTTGATAATTCAAATACAGGTAAACCATACGTGTTTCCATTAAATACTGGAATAGTATCAGTAGGGTTAACTGTAGGAATTTCAACAGTTTCATTATAAACTTCCGTAGCACCTGGTCCAACAACTTTAGCACGAACAGTTACATTCGTTTGTACGTTAGAACCGTAGTTAACGAATTGAATTCCTGGCGCAAATGAAAACTCTGTTCCATTTTGTGCTAAGATAGTTGGTCTAGAAGCTTGATCTGGAATAATCATCGCATCAACCTGAGCACCTAAGTCATTTCCAAATGCTCCCATTTTGTTACCCAAGAACACTTTTACAGTTCCTTGTTGTAACGCTTGGTATAAAGCATCACCATCTGAGAATTTCAAGAATGCTGCAGGTATTGTTGAGTTAACTCCCATAGTATCTGAAGCAGACATGTTGAAAATAGCTTCACCGTCATTAGATCCACCCATTTCAATTCGGTTCATTACCAAAACTGCAATGGCACCTGATTGCTGTGCCCAGTATACTTTTTGAGAAAATGGACAAGTGTTACGACGTACTAAGACTACTTTTCCAGTATACTGACCTGGTGCAGATGGATAACATCCATCTTGAGTTTGTGGAAACCCTCCTAATCCAGGCAAGTTATTGTCTGATAAGGAGTCATCCATCATAACAAGTGTATCAAGGATATAATTTCCTGGCGTGTTAAAGTTTAAACCAGAACCATTGAAACCCCATGATCCGTTGTCCGTTTCTCCTGGCCATCCACCAGCATAAACTTGAACTCCATACTCAAAGTTGCGCTGAACAGTAGATGGTGAAACACCAGCAACTACTGCTTGAGCAACCGCTTGATAGGAAAGAATTGTTACACCAATTCCAAGTAATAATTTTTTCATAAGCGATTTTGTTAATTGTTAATAACCACGAAAATACGAAAAAGTAGACACATTATTTACAATCCTATAATCCATGCTTAACACCATTGTGTTAAAAAGTGAAAAGCCACTCGGTCAAAGTGGCTTTTCATTGAGTTTATGGTTTTTACTATTTATTCAGCAGAAATCATCGCTTTAAGGTATTCTCGGTTCATGCGAGCAATGTTTTCGAGAGAAATACCCTTAGGACATTCTACTTCACATGCACCTGTATTGGTACAGTTTCCGAATCCTTCTTCATCCATTTGACGAACCATGTTCAATACACGACGTTGTGCTTCCACTTTACCTTGTGGCAATAAGGCATATTGTGAAACTTTTGCTCCAACAAACAACATTGCAGAACTGTTTTTGCATGTTGCAACGCATGCTCCACAACCGATACAAGCTGCAGCTTCAAATGCTTTGTCTGCATCATCTTTCGGAATGGGTGTTGCATTTGCATCTATGGTATTACCAGATGTATTTACAGAGACAAATCCTCCAGCTTGTTGGATGCGATCAAAAGCACTTCTATCAACTACTAAGTCTTTTAGCACTGGAAATGCTTTAGCTCTCCAAGGTTCTACATATATCGTATCACCTTCGTTGAACTTACGCATGTGCAACTGACACGTTGTGGTACCTGTATCCGGTCCGTGTGCCCTTCCGTTAATGTATAACGAACACATTCCACAGATTCCTTCACGACAATCGTGATCGAACGCTACTGGTTCTTTTTGTTCACCGATTAATTGCTCATTTAACTGATCCATCATCTCCAGAAATGAACTATCCGTAGAAACGTTATTTAATGTGTACGTTTCCATGCTGCCTTTGGAGTTAGCGTTTTTTTGACGCCACACCTTGAGGTTAATATTGATGTATTTTGATGCCATGTTTTTTAATTTTTATTAGTCATTAGTCATTAGTCATTAGTCATTAGTCATTAGTCATTAGT
>Ga0172373_10000770_pt1 | contig 52770 bp, 49 predicted proteins | sample Lak10m_2_FD_114546 | JGI IMG/M metagenome (GOLD analysis project Ga0172373, IMG submission 114546) | Freshwater microbial communities from Kabuno Bay, South-Kivu, Congo - kab_092012_10m | ecosystem: Environmental > Aquatic > Freshwater > Lake | place: Democratic Republic of the Congo... | reverse complement strand
TCGATCCTGATCATCGGCTCGGCTGCCGGGGTAGCCGCCATGGGGATCGAGAAAATCGAGTTTTTCTGGTACGTCAGGAAGATCAGTTTCCTTGCCTTCAGCGGCTATGCGGGCGGAGCGATTTTATACATTCTTCTCAGTTGAAACGAATCTTGTATCTGAGCCGATTGCCCCAGCCGCGGCTCGCTCCTCCATGTCAACGAGGAGACGGGCCGATTTACAAGTCCGGATCGAGCGACTCCAGATAGGTATACAGCAATTTCTGGGCAGGAGCATCGAGTCCGATGAACAGGCACCCTGACCGCTTGAATATTCGCCCATCGGCGAACTGAACCGTGGTGGAATACTGGATACGTATCCTGACCTTGATCGGCAACTGCTCGGGGATGTGGATTTCGCAATCATCGAGGATCAGCCCCTGCTCCAGCTTGAGTTCAGGGTGGTAATGGATGATGCCGATGCCATCCGCGCTGATATCTGCCACCTCGGCCTCGACGTCTCCGATACCGGCAAAATTAAGAATGAGCTTCAATGCCCCGTTCTCCACCGCGTATCTTGGCTTCATGCGTCGCCGCACACGCCACAGGAATTTCGGCAAGTGGGTCTGGATGGCTGGATGGCCATGGTAAACCGTGGCATGCGGCTGCGAACCGATGAACTGGATTTTTTCCCCCTTGAGTGAGCACACATAGCACACGTTCCGGCTTTTCATGAGTTGCGCGACCAGCCCCATATCCTGGCACGAGCCGTACTCAAGAAACACCTTGTCGCCAGCCTCATCGACGCCGAGAGCACCCACGCTCAGGAAATTGCTTCCTTCATCCATATACGCGGCAATACGCGTGCCGGACTGCACCATGGAACCCAGTATGCGCACGATTTCGGCGTGCGAATCGACCAGATGCTCGCTATGCCCATCCAGGCTGAGTTTTTCGTGTGCGGGTGAATGTAATGGTTCTGAAGCCATGGTTGCAATTCTACAAAGTCGGGGCTCGCAAAAGCACTAAACCGCCTTCCCCAGCCGTTCCCAGGTCGCCACTACCGTATCGGGGTTGAGCGAGATCGAAGAAATGCCCTGCTGCTTCAACCACTCCGCCAGATCGGGGTGATCGGACGGGCCCTGGCCGCAAATGCCGACGTATTTGCCCAGACGGTTACAGGTGGAAATCGCCATCGACAGCAGCGCCTTGACCGCCGGGTTGCGTTCATCGAAGGCCTTGGCCACCAGCGCGGAATCGCGGTCCAGGCCCAGCGTGAGTTGGGTGAGGTCGTTGGAGCCGATCGAGAAGCCATCGAACAGCTCCAGAAACTGCTCGGCCAGCAAGGCATTGGACGGGATTTCGCACATCATGATGAGCCGCAGGCCATTGACCCCACGCTTGAGACCGAATTGCGCGAGCACCTCCACCACCGCCTGCGCTTCTTCCACCGTACGCACGAACGGGATCATGACTTCGACGTTGGTCAAGCCGATTTCGTCGCGCACGCGCCGCATGGCAAGGCATTCCAGCTCGAAGCAATCCTTGAACTCTGGCGCCGCATAGCGTGAAGCGCCGCGGAAGCCGAGCATGGGGTTTTCTTCGTCCGGCTCGTAGATGTCGCCGCCGATGAGCTTTTTGTATTCGTTGGACTTGAAATCCGACATGCGCACGATGACTGGCTTGGGCCAGAACGCCGCGCCTATGGTAGCGATGCCCTCGGCCAGCTTGTCGATGTAAAAATCGCGCGGATTGGCATAGCCTCTTGCCCGGCGTTCGACTTCCTCGCGCACGCTATCGCGGACTTTTTCGTATTCCAGCACCGCGCGCGGGTGCACCCCTATCATATTGTTGATGACGAACTCCAGCCGCGCCAGGCCCACGCCCTCGTTGGGCAACTGGGCAAAGCTGAACGCGAGGTCGGGATTGCCGACGTTCATCATGATCTTGGTGGCGAGCTTGGGCAGTTGCGTGAGATTCGAGGTGAGCACCTCGAACTCCAGCGCGCCCTTGTAAACATAGCCGGTATCGCCCTCGGCGCACGACACGGTGACAGACTCGTCCTCGGGCAGCGTCTCGGTGGCATCGCCGCAGCCCACCACGGCCGGGATGCCCAGTTCGCGTGCAATGATGGCGGCATGACAGGTACGGCCGCCGCGATTGGTGACAATGGCAGAAGCCCGCTTCATCACTGGCTCCCAATCCGGATCGGTCATATCGGTGACGAGAATGTCGCCGGCCTGGACGCGATGCATTTCCTTCGAGCTTTCGATCACACGCACCGGTCCGGCGCCTATTTTCTGGCCGATGGCACGACCGCTCGCCAGTACCTTGCCGTGCTGCTTGAGGGTATAGCTCTGCGAGGTACCGACGATGCTCTGCGATTTTACCGTTTCCGGGCGGGCCTGCAGGATGTAGAGCTTGCCATCCACACCATCGCGGCCCCACTCGATGTCCATCGCTCTTCCATAATGCTGCTCGATAATGACCGCATAGCGGGCCAGTTCCAGCACCTCGTCGTCGTTCAGGGCGAACTGGCGCCGCTCGATCTCGCTGGTCTGTACCGTTTGTGTGGAACGCCCCGCCACTTTGGCATCGGTGAACACCATCTTGATCAGTTTGGAGCCGATATTGCGCCGCACCACGGCAGGCTTGCCCTGGGCCAGCATCGGCTTGTGCACGTAGAACTCGTCCGGGTTGACGGCCCCCTGCACCACGGTTTCACCCAGGCCATAGGCCGCAGTAATGAAAACGACGTTTTCAAAGCCGGATTCGGTATCGATGGTGAACATCACGCCGGACGCGCCAATGTCGCTGCGGACCATACGCTGCACCCCGGCCGACAGGGCGACATCGGCATGGACGAAGCCCTTGTGCACGCGATAGGAAATCGCACGGTCGTTATACAGCGAGGCAAAAACCTCCTTGATCGCATGCAGGATATTGTCGAGACCGTGAATATTGAGGAAGGTCTCTTGCTGTCCGGCAAACGAAGCGTCCGGCAAATCTTCGGCGGTAGCAGAAGAACGCACGGCGAAAGTCATGTCGGCATCGGAATCGCCCACCAGCCGGAGGTAATGCTCGCCGATTTCCTGCTGCAACGCGGGCGGAAAAGGCGTATCGAGTATCCACTGGCGGATTTGCTTGCCGCAAGCGGCCAGCGCAACAACATCTTCGATATCCAGCACATCCAGCGCCGCATTGATGCGATCGTCCAGGCCATTTTGCGCAAGAAATATCCTGTAGGCATGGGCGCTGGTGGCAAAACCACCCGGCACGCGCACCCCCTTTGCCGTGAGCTGGCTGATCATTTCGCCCAGCGAAGCATTTTTGCCCCCGACCGTGGGGACATCCGTCATGCGCAACTCTTCAAAAGCGATCACATCAGCCGACACGTTTTTTCTCCTAGAATAGTTCGATGAATGGCATTATCTTGCCACATTCCGCACAATTAAGGATGGCCATGTCACAGATTACACACCGCAGCGTCTTCTTCATCTCGGACGGCACCGGCATTACTGCCGAGACGCTGGGCTTGAGTCTGCTGGCCCACTTTCCCGGGGTGGAGTTCCGCCAGATGCGCCTGCCGTTCATCGATACGGTTGAAAAAGCGCAGGCCTGCCTGCCCGCAATCGAGCAGGCTGCCAGGACAGAAGGCCTGCCACCCATCCTGCTCTCGACCCTGGTGAACGACGAGGTACGCGCGGTTTTTGAAAGCGTGGGCGGCCTCAAACTGGATCTGTTCAAGACCTTTATCATCCCGCTCGGCCTGGAACTGGGGCTGCAGCCGATCCGCGGCGTCGGGCAGGCCCGCAAGGTCGATGAAAATACCGTTTATCGCCACCGTATCGAAGCCGTCAATTTCGCCCTGGAACACGACGACGGCGCCAGCGAGCGTCGGCTGGACGAAGCCGACGTCATTCTGGTAGGGGTTTCGCGCAGCGGCAAAACCCCCACCACGCTTTACCTGGCCATGCAATTCGGCATCAAGGCCGCCAATTACCCGCTGATCCCGGAAGACTTCGAGCGCGGCAAACTGCCCGCAATACTGGAAACGCACCGCAACAAGCTGTTCGGTCTCACCATCCGCCCGGAGCGCCTGCACGAAATCCGCTGCGAACGTCGCCCCAACAGCCGCTACTCCGCACTGGAAAACTGCCGTGCCGAAGTGGCCCATGCCGAAACCATGATGCAGCGCGAAGGCATACGCTGGCTCGATTCCACCAGCAAGTCGGTAGAGGAAATCGCCGCCAAGGTGGTACAGGCCTGTACGCTGGGCGGGCAGAAAGAATAAGCACGATTGCGCCGGGGTTCATTGTCGCCCCCCCCCGTTTCGGGTAAAATTTCATCCCGTCCGTATCACTCCGAACTGTTTTTTCATGACCAAATACGTATTTGTTACCGGCGGGGTGGTTTCTTCCCTGGGCAAGGGCATCGCAGCAGCTTCGCTGGGTGCCATCCTCGAATCCCGCGGCATTAAAGTCACCATGCTCAAACTGGATCCCTACATCAATGTGGATCCGGGCACCATGAGCCCTTTCCAGCACGGCGAAGTTTTCGTCACCGACGACGGTGCCGAAACCGATCTCGACCTGGGCCACTACGAACGCTTCATCAATGCCCGTATGGGCAAGCGCAACAATTTCACCACCGGCCAGGTGTATGAAAACGTCATCCGCAAGGAGCGGCGCGGCGAATATCTCGGCAAGACGGTGCAGGTGATTCCGCATATCACCGACGAGATCAAGCACAACATCAAGCGCGGCGCGGAAGGCGCAGAAGTCGCCATCATCGAAGTCGGCGGCACGGTAGGCGACATCGAATCGCTGCCGTTCCTGGAAGCCATCCGCCAGATGGGCATCGAGGAAGGCCGTGGCAACGCCTGCTATGTGCACCTGACCCTGCTGCCGTGGATCCCGACCGCCGGTGAACTGAAAACCAAACCGACCCAGCACTCGGTCAAGGAACTGCGCGAAATCGGTATCCAGCCCGACATTCTGCTGTGCCGCGCCGACCGGGCAATTCCGGAAGACGAGCGGCGCAAGATCGCGCTGTTTACCAATGTCGCGCCGGAAGCGGTGATTTCGGCCGTCGACGCCGACTCGATCTACAAGATCCCGGCCATGCTGCACGACCAGATGCTGGACGAGATCGTCTGCCACAAACTCGGCATCCTGGCCAAGGCAGCAGATCTTTCGGCCTGGAAAAAACTCATCGACGCGCTGGAAAACCCCAGACACGAGGTCAATATCGCCTTTGTCGGCAAGTATGTCGACCTCACCGAATCCTACAAGTCGCTGACCGAGGCGCTGATCCATGCCGGCATGCACACCCGTTCCAAAGTCAAAATCCATTACATGGACTCGGAAGAGATAGAAAAGCACGGCGTCGGCGAACTCAAGCACATGGACGCCATTCTGGTCCCAGGCGGTTTCGGCAAGCGCGGCACCGAAGGCAAGATTGCCGCCATCCGCTACGCCCGCGAACACAAGGTGCCGTACCTGGGCATCTGCCTCGGCATGCAGTTGGCCGTAATCGAATTCGCTCGCGACGTTGCCGGTCTGGCCAATGCCAACAGTACCGAGTTCGACCCGGAATCGCCGCACACAGTGGTGGGCCTGATCACCGAATGGAAGGATGCCTCGGGCAATGTAGAAAAACGCGACGAGAATTCCGACCTCGGCGGCACCATGCGCCTGGGTGCGCAAAAATGTCCTATCGTGCCGGGAACGCTGGCTGCACAGATTTACGGCAGTGAAGTCAACGAGCGCCACCGCCATCGCTACGAAGTCAACAACCACTACGTCGACCAGTTGCAACTGGCCGGGCTAGTCGTGTCGGCACGCACGCCGACCGAGAACCTGTGCGAAATGATCGAGTTGCCGCAGGATGTCCATCCCTGGTTCGTCGCCTGCCAGTTCCACCCGGAATTCACCTCCAACCCGCGCGCCGGGCATCCGCTGTTCAAGGCTTATGTCGAAGCGGCAATCAATCGAAAAGAAGGTAGCAAATGAAGCTGTGCGGCTTTGATGTCGGCCTCGACCACCCCTTGTTCCTGATCGCCGGCCCGTGCGTGATCGAGTCGGAACAGATGGCCATGGATACTGCCGGGCAACTGAAGGAAATGTGTGCCGCGCTGGGCATCAACTTCATCTACAAATCGTCCTACGACAAGGCCAACCGCAGCTCCGGCAAGACTTTCCGTGGCTTGGGCATGCAGGAAGGTCTGCGCATTCTGTCCGAAGTAAAAAAACAGATTGGCGTACCGGTGCTGACCGACGTGCACACGGAAGATGAAGTGCCGGAAGTCGCCGCTGTCGTCGATGTGCTGCAAACGCCGGCTTTCCTCTGCCGTCAGACCGATTTCATCGAAGCCTGCGCGCGTTCCGGCAAGCCGGTCAACATCAAGAAGGGCCAGTTCATGGCGCCGTGGGACATGAAGAACGTGGTGGACAAGGCCCGTGCCGTCAACGGCGGCGCCGACAACATCATGGTGTGCGAGCGCGGCGCTTCCTTCGGGTACAACACGCTGGTATCCGACATGCGCGGCCTGGCGGTGATGCGCAACACCAACTGTCCGGTGGTGTTCGACGCCACCCACTCGGTACAGCAGCCGGGCGGTCAGGGCGACAAGAGCGGTGGCCAGCGCGAGCATGTGCCGGTGCTGGCGCGAGCCGCTGTGGCATCGGGTGTGGCTGGCGTATTCATGGAAACTCACCCCAATCCGGCGGAAGCCATGTCCGACGGCCCCAACGCCTGGCCGCTGGGCAAGATGAGGCCCCTGCTGGAAACGCTGATCGAGATTGATCGGCTGGTGAAAAAACACGGATTTATCGAACAGACGCTTTGAGCCGAAATGGCTAATTGAATTGATAAAGGAAAACAAATGAGTGCCATCGTTGAAGTCATCGCCCGCGAGATTCTGGATTCACGCGGCAACCCCACCGTCGAGGCCGACGTCCTGCTCGAATCCGGCGTGATCGGCCGTGCTGCGGTGCCGTCCGGCGCCTCCACCGGCAGCAAGGAAGCGGTGGAATTGCGCGATGGCGACAGCGATCGCTATCTGGGCAAGGGCGTATTGCGCGCGGTTGAAAATGTGAACACGGAAATCGCCGAAGCCCTGGCCGGACTCGATGTCGAGGAACAGGCTTTCATCGACCAGACGCTGATCGAGATCGACGGCACAGCAAACAAGTCCCGCCTGGGCGCCAATGCGATCCTGGCGGTGTCGATGGCTTGCGCCCGCGCCGCCGCCGACGAATCCGGACTGCCGCTGTACCGCTATCTGGGTGGTTCCGCCCGCATGCAATTGCCGGTGCCGATGATGAACATCATCAATGGTGGCGCCCATGCCGAGAACAGCATCGACATGCAGGAATTCATGATCATCCCGGCCGGCGTGTCCAGCTTCCGCGAAGCCATCCGCTGCGGCGCCGAAGTGTTCCACACGCTCAAGAAAATCCTGCACAAGAAAGGCTTTGCCACCACCGTGGGCGACGAAGGCGGCTTTGCCCCCGACCTGCCCAACAACGAAGCGGCGCTGCAATACATCATGGAAGCCATCTCCACGGCCGGCTATGAGCCGGGCCGCCAAGTGCTGATCGGCGTCGATTGCGCCAGCTCCGAATTCTACAAGGACGGCAAGTACCACATCGAAGCCGAAGGCTTGCAACTGAACTCCGAGCAGTTCGCCGACTACCTCTCCACCTGGGTCGACAAGTACCCGCTGATCAGCATCGAAGACGGCATGAGCGAATTCGACTGGGACGGCTGGAGCCTGCTCACGCAGCGCCTGGGGGATTCGATCCAGCTGGTGGGCGACGACCTGTTCGTCACCAACTCGAAGATCCTCAAGGAAGGCATCCAGCGCGGGGTGGCCAACTCCATCCTGATCAAGGTCAACCAGATCGGCACCCTGACAGAGACTTTCGACGCCATCGAAACCGCCAAGCGCGCCGGCTACACCGCGATCATCTCGCATCGCTCCGGCGAAACCGAAGACACCACCATTGCCGACATCGCCGTCGCCAGCAACGTGATGCAGATCAAGACCGGTTCGTTGAGCCGCTCCGAACGCATCGCCAAGTACAACCAGTTGCTGCGCATCGAGGAAGAGCTGGGCAGCGCCACCAGCTATCCGGGCCGCGATGCCTACTACCAGCTTATCGGCTAACAGCTGAATGGCGATGAGAGCTCTCACGCTCATCCTGGCCATCCTCATTGCCGCGCTGCAATACCCATTGTGGCTCGGCAAGGGGAGCTGGTTGCGAGTGTGGGATCTGAGCCGCCAGATCGAAAAGCAGACGGAAGCCAACGCCAAACTCAAAGCCCGCAACGACTCGCTCGATGCCGAAGTGCGCGACCTGAAGCAGGGCTACGCTGCGATCGAAGAACGCGCCCGCAGCGAGCTGGGCATGGTCAAGCAGGACGAAGTGTTTTACCAGGTGATGGATGGTGGTGAAAATACGCCAGCGCCAGCGACACCGGAAAAACCTCAACCCGCCCCCGTGGCCGCACACTGAACTATCTATCGAAAGCGCGCATCTTTTCCACATCGTTGATGACGATGTCCTTGCCTTGCGCTGTAATGAGTCCGGCCGTGCTCAGATCGTGCAGAATGCGCGAGAAGGTTTCCGGGGTGATGTTGAGGCGCGAGGCAATCACGGCCTTGCCTGCAGGCAGGCTGACGCAAACCTTTCCCGTACTGTCCTGGTTTTCGTGCTGCAGCAGGAACCCGATCACGCGCTGGGTGGACGATAGCAGCGAATAGGTTTCCACGTCGTTCACCAGCCGGTGCAGCTTGATGCTCATACCTGCGAGCATTTTCCTGGCGAGACGGAAATCGTGTTCGTTGCCGCAGAAAATTGACGCGCTCGCGATGTGTACCACCAGACTGTCCGCCAGAGCTTGCGCAAAAACCGGGTAAGGGCGCTCCAGAAACATCACCGCTTCGCCGAAACTTTGCCCGGGCCCGATGATCTCGATCACTTTTTCCGCCCCGCTCGGGACGTGCAGGCTCAGCTTGATCTGCCCGTATACCACCATGTAGAAGCCATTGACAGGATCGCCCTTGCGGAACAGGGTTTCGCCCTTGGCCACGTGTTTCTGGTGCGTACCGACTGCGATACGGTGAATTTCTTCAGCCGAGAATTCGTTAAACAGCGGCAAGTGCGAAAGCAACTGCTCTGTATTGGGGGCGGTAGTCATAAGCGTTAAATTATTGGTTTTACCCGGTCATGGCAAGACGGCAAGTATCGCGATAACCGCGCACCGCCCGTAGCAGGTTCCATTCCAGCCACAACGCGGCCATTGCGGTCAGCGCAGCTGCAGGATAAGTCATGATCTTGGGGAATATGGCCGCCAGCACCAGCGCTCCAGCAGCGCAGAACCAGACGCGCATCTGGTTCTCGGCCTGAGCGTCCGGAATCAGCATTTTCATGTTCGGAATCGCCACCTGCCTCACGAAACGGCTTTGCAGGTGAAACCAGACGAGAAACGGGACAATCTTGTACAGCATGCCCGAGATAACTGCCATCACAAACCCGCCGATAAAGACAACCCCCAGCACCAGACCCGGCGTTTCCCCGGCCTCGATAGACGCGAACACAGCACCACCTGTTGCCGCAACGATCAGTGCGCCCATACCGAATCTCCAGTAGCGCAGGGTAGGATCGGCATGGCGGCGCTTGCGCCTGAATTGCAAGTACAGCGTCATACCGGCAAATACGACAAAACCAGCGGCCAGACTCAGATCGATGACCATATCCAGGGTTGCCGGTAACGACAGAATGCGCGAAACGGATTTGGCTAGCAGCAACATGAACAGCACGCCGGTCAGCCATCGGGTAACGAATCCGGGATAGCCGGGCGTGATCTGGAACATCGGCACCACCTGATAAGCCACCCCGATCACCAGCAACGCAACCCAGCCGAGCAAGCCCCAATAGGGATGCAGGATCGCCAGCAGGGAATAATCGACATGCCAGTCCCCGCCTCGCGCCAGCAGCAACGTCATGCCCAACGCTACGGTAACGACCAGTGCGGCAAGGGAAAAGCCCATTGCCATCACCGTGCTGTTGCGGGATCTGGCCCGCAATAAACTGCCACCTGTCGCCAGGACGATGGTGCCGAACCCGCCGGCCAGCAAAGCTATTGCAATAAACCCCAGCGTAGCGCTGCTGGCAAGCAGGGCGAACACCAGCACGGGCACGCCCAGCGTAAGCAGACCGTGGGACAGCGCTGCCACCCGCAGGGGATGGGTGATAGGCGAGCCGGCGAGCACAGGCAGCATCTGCATCAGTGCACCGCACATGGTCATGGACACCACACCCAGCGTGAGCAGATGCGTCAGCGCCAGGGTAGCCGGTGCATGGCGCGACTGCAACGCATCGGGCCCTAGCCAGGCGAGCAGCACAGCGGCAGCCAGCAGAAACAGCGGAGCTGTCAGAAAGAAGCGCAGCGGCACCGAAATCGGCGGTGCCTGGTCGAACGAGAGGCCGGACTGCGGGGGAAGCATGAAAACGTAACCTCAGCAGGCGCCAGGCTTGCGCCAGATAAGGATCTGGAATTCATGCTCCGGGGTCATCGTGACTTCGTAGGCAAACTGTTCGCGCTCCAGCATCGGAAAGAGCAGGTGCGGTTCGCGCCGGTGGATCATGCGTATGCGCTCATCGCTCTGCAAGGTTTCCATTTTCGCCAGCACCAGTTCCAGCGGCTCCGGCGGTTCGAGGTCGCGTACGTCGAGCAGGCATTCTTTCATGATGACTTATATGAAAACTTCCAGTGTCTTCATGCGTTCAATGATGGATGCTGCTTCTGCGCCCAGAACATTATCCGCCATCCGGTAGAGTATTTGCTCTTCCTTGAAATTGTGCTGCTGCATGATCATCAGCAGCGTTTCGGACAACCCCAGGTACTCTTCGGCATTGTTCGCGGCGATAGCCGATTGCATCAGGCCAAACACTTCGCGCATTTGTGCATGCTCTGCACGCATCAGCTCGGTTGGTCCGTCCGTCATGCCCGTTATGTCTTCGAATGCGGGGAACATCACGCTTTCTTCCATGGAAAAATGCTCTGCCATCCCGCGGCGGAAAGCTTCGAAGCATTTCTCTCCCGCCGCCATATCGCCGTCGGAAATGGCATTCTCCGCCGCCACAAACAGGTCATCGCAGCAATGATGCCCATGACTCAAATAATCCTTGATACTGCTCATGCCGCACTCGTCCCTTAAAGTTAAGAAATGCGCTACCGCAACAGATTCAGCTTGCAGCAACAATGGCAAATTCTATCGCTCGCACAGACTGTCGTTCTTGATCAATATCAAGCGATTGCAAATTTCAGGATGAGTGCACTAAGCGCCTGTTTCAGCAGGCGCTGATCAGATCTGGTAAGGGAGAGCCAGCAATTCCAGTTCCGGCCCCTGGGCGGAATGGCAGCGCAACGTCCCGGCCTCCACGCTCTCCAGCCGGACTTCGGCCAGCAGGTCGTAACCGCCTTGGGGCGTGGGCGCGGCATTGACTATCATGCCCACCGGTTCGGCACTATCGGCTCCATAAACGGGGGCACCGGGCTCAGGAGCTTCGGGCGCGGCGACATGCGCAAGCCGGGTGCGGCGCTTGACCTTGCCCAGGTAATGAGTACGGGCGACGATCTCCTGGCCGGTGTAACAGCCTTTCTTGAAATTGATGCCGTCCAGCAAGTCGAGGTTGACCATTTGCGGGACGAACTGCTCCTGCGTGCCGGGGCCGATCTGCGGCACACCGGCGTGAATGTCCAGCCAGTCCCAGGCGCTCGCGTCAGCCGGGATGCAGGCGCTTTCCAGCTGCACCTGCAAGTCTGCAATGGCATCAGCAAGGGCGACCACTTCAAACCGCGGGATGGTGCCGTGCAGGCGAATGACGGTCGCGCCACCGGCCTGCACCGTATCCATGGGCTGTTGCGGCAGCACACCTAACAAATTGCCGAGGATTGCTTCGCTGTGCTTGCCGGCCACGCCCAGGCGGCTCCACTTGGCCGCGCCATCGGCCACTTTCACCTTGGAACGCAACACGTACATGCCGAGCCGCTTCTGCACGCCGGCAGCGATGTCGCCGTGCAGCTGTCCGCAGTAGCCGTCCGCCGTTTTCCACAGCAGCAACGTAGCGAGCAACCGGCCCTTGGCCGTACAATAACCGGCGAGCTGGCTGCGGCTTTCCGTGACCAGCTTGGTGTCGTTGGTCAGCTGGCCTTGCAGGAAGGTTTGCGCGTCTTCGCCGCTGAATTCCATGAGGCCGAGGTGATTGAGGGTGCAAACCACCGCACTGTCGTTGATAGCTTCAAATGTCCGGGTATCCATGTGTCCGATTATAACGTGTGGTTGACTGAAATCCGCCTGCGGCCTTCACGCCGGCTGCTCGCGCTACTGGCTGCAGCCCATCTCGGCGCACTGGCCATCGCGCTGGCAATGCCGTTGACGGCCTGGGGCAAGGCGGCACTGGCCCTGGCCATATCGGCAAGCATGGGACATGCCATCCGGCGCCATGCCCTGCTGCATGGCCGTGACACTGTCGTGGCGCTGAAAATTTCGCGCGACGGCTTGCAGGCGGAAACGCCAAACGGTGTCTGGTTCCCGACAATCGTGCAAGACAGCACCTTTGTTGCCCCTTGGCTGACGGTGCTCAGCCTCAAACTGCCGCATCGGCGGTTGGCGGCACATGTCGTGCTGTTACCGGACATGCTAACCCCGGACGAGTTCCGCCGCCTGCGGGCCTGGCTCAGATGGACCGATGCGCGCACTCATGGCAAGTACGGCGATGCAGTGCTATGATGCTGCCTGCATTCAAGAATTTCCCGCCGCCGCGTGTCCTCTCCCATCGATCTTCATAGTCACTCCACCGTTTCCGACGGCCTGCTGTCGCCCGCCGACCTGGTACGCCACGCCGCAGAAAAAGGCGTGAAAGTGCTGGCGCTGACCGACCATGACGACATAGATGGGCTGCCGGCCGCCGCCATTGCGGCCGCATCACACGGCCTGCAGTTCATCAACGGCGTCGAGATTTCCGTGACCTGGCATCGACGTACCCTGCATATCGTGGGCCTGAAAATCGATCCCGGCAATACCGCACTGCAGGCAGGACTGAAACGCATCCGCGACAGCCGCCATGTGCGGGCACAGGGCATGGCGGACAGCCTCGCGCGCGTGGGCATAGGCGGCAGTCTGGAAGGCGCATATGCCTATTCCAGCGAGGGCGGCATCATCAGCCGCTCGCATTTCGCGCGCTTTCTGGTCGAAAAAGGCCTGGCCAAGAACGTCGGTGCAGTATTCAAGCGTTTTCTGGTGCAGGGCAAACCGGGATATTTCGAGCATCAATGGGCAAGCCTGGAAGAAGCGCTGAACTGGATTACCGGCAGCGGCGGCATTGCCGTGCTGGCGCATCCGGGCCGCTACGATATCGGCCGTACCAATATGCTCACCCTGTTGCACGAATTTCGCGAACTGGGCGGCAAGGCGATAGAAGTCGTGACCGGCAGCCACACGCCGGAAATGGTGCCGCACTTCGCCCGGCTTGCACATCAATTTGACCTGCTCTCTTCCGCCGGTTCGGACTATCACGGCCCGGGACAGAGCTACTTCGACATGGGCCGATTGCCGGACCTGCCGTCCAACTGTACGCCGGTGTGGCACGACTGGCCGGAAATGAAACCTCACTGAATGTCACAATACTTCGTCATCCATCCCGAGACTCCCCAGCCACGCCTGATCAAGCAGGCCGTGGAAATCCTGCGCAACGGCGGCGTGGTGGCCTACCCCACCGACTCCTGCTACGCACTGGGCTGTCACCTGGGCGACAAGGAGGCGCAGGAGCGCATCCGGGCCATTCGTGGCGTAGACGACAAACACCTGTTCACACTGGTGTGTCGCAATCTGGCGGAAATCTCCACTTATGCCAAGGTGGACAACAGCCAGTTCAGACTGCTGAAAGCGAACACGCCGGGCAGTTATACTTTCATCCTGGAAGCGACGCGCGAAGTACCCCGTCGCCTGCAACACCCCAAGCGCAGCACCATAGGTTTGCGGGTGCCGCAGCATGCAGTAACGCAAGCGCTGCTGGAGGAACTGGGCGAGCCCATGTTGAGCATGACACTGATCCTGCCCGGCTGGGATGCGCCGCGTGAAGCATGGGAAATCCGCGAGGAACTGGAGCATCATGTTGATCTGGTGATCGACGCCGGCACCTGCGCGCATGAGATGACGACCGTAATCGACCTGACCGGCAGTTCGCCGGCACTGGTGCGGCGCGGCTTGGGCGATCCCGCCCCATTTGGATTGGAATAGGGCGTGATTACGCTAATTTCACGCCTGCGTTGCCAAGATAACGTGATGGATGCAAGGCGCGAGATGCGGCGAATGGGCGTTCCATTCGCAAGCCTTGCAACGCCGCAGACGCGTGTTATCTTGGCAACCCCTTCTGGTTCTAATCTATTACACGGGGACGGGGGCGAATTGGGCGCCCTCCTTTGTCGCAAGCCGCTTGTTGTGAGCGGCACAACTACGCGTCTTGCTTCGCGGATGGCATCCCAAATCGCCCCCGTCGCAGACGCGAATTTAGCGTAAACACGCCCTATGGAACTCACTTTTATTGGAAAAATTGCGGTTTACGCGCTGCCGGTGATCTTTGCCATCACCGTACACGAGGCGGCGCATGGCTATGTGGCACGCCACTACGGCGACATGACAGCACATGCGGCGGGCCGCATCACACTCAATCCGCTCAAACACATCGACCCGATAGGCACCATACTCGTACCGCTGCTCACCCTGCTGGCCGGCGGCATCCTGTTTGGCTGGGCCAAGCCGGTACCCGTCAATTTCAGCCGCCTGCACCACCCCAAGCGCGACATGCTGTGGGTGGCGGCAGCCGGTCCGGGCTCTAACCTGGTGATGGCGATCTTGTGGGCGCTCGCCTACAAGATTTCCGGTGGCTTGCCCGCTGCTGCTGCCGTACCGCTTTCGCTGATGGCGCAGGCCGGGGTGATGATCAACGTGGTGCTCATGGTGCTCAACCTGTTGCCTTTACCGCCGCTGGACGGCGGGCGCATCGCAGTCAGCCTGCTGCCCCATCCCTACGCGTGGAAATTCGCCCGTGTCGAGCCTTATGGTTTCGTCATTCTGTTAGTGCTCATGTTTACCGGCATTCTCGGTAAAATCATGGGACCGCCGATTGATGCGATGATCAATTTAATATCGTGGTTCATTTCTTAAAGATAGGTTCTAAAAATGGCTGTTGAACGCGTACTGTCGGGCATGCGCCCCACCGGCAACCTGCACTTGGGGCATTACCACGGCGTGTTGAAAAACTGGCTCAAGCTGCAGCACGAGCATGAGTGCTTTTTCTTCGTCGCCGACTGGCATGCCCTGACCACCCATTACGACACCCCGCAGATCATCGAGGAAAGCGTATGGGAAATGGTCATCGACTGGCTCGCCGCCGGCGTCGATCCGGCCAATGCCACCATTTTCATCCAGTCGCGCGTGCCGGAGCATGCCGAACTGCATACGCTGCTGTCCATGATCACCCCGCTGGGCTGGCTGGAGCGCGTGCCGACCTACAAGGACCAGCAGGAAAAGCTGGCACAGAAGGATCTGTCCACCTACGGCTTCCTCGGCTATCCGCTGCTGCAGAGCGCCGACATCCTGATGTACAAGGCCACCCAGGTACCGGTGGGCGAGGACCAGGTGCCGCACATCGAATTCACGCGCGAAATCGCGCGGCGCTTCAACCATATTTACGGCCGCGAACCCGGCTTCGAGGAAAAGGCCACCGCGGCGATCAAGAAACTCGGCAGCAAGCGGGGCGCGCTGTACGAAGAACTGCGCACGCGCTATCAGGAATCCGGCGACGACGAGGCCCTGCAATCGGCGCAGGCGATGATCGAAGAGCAGCAAGGTCTCAGCCTGGGAGACCGCGAACGCCTGCTGGGCTTCCTCGAAGGCGGCGGCAAGATGATCCTGGTCGAACCGGACGCCAAGCTGACGCCGGCCTCCAAGATGCCGGGGCTGGACGGGCAGAAAATGTCCAAGTCCTACAACAACACCATCTCGCTGCGCGAAGACCCGGACGTGGTGGCGAAGAAGATCAAGACCATGCCCACCGACCCGGCGCGCGTACGTCGCACCGATCCGGGCGATCCGGCGCGCTGCCCGGTATGGCAACTGCACGAGATCTATTCGGACGAGCAGAAACGCGAGTGGGTGCAAAGCGGCTGCCGCAGCGCCGGCATCGGCTGTATCGAATGCAAGCAACCGGTGATCGACGCCGTGCTGGCCGAACTCAAACCGATCCAGGAGCGCGCTGCGCAATACGCCGAAGACCCGACACTGGTCAAGAACATCGTCGCCGACGGCTGCGAAAAGGCCCGCAAGATGGCACGCGAAACCATGCGCGAAGTGCGCGAAGCAATGGGTTTGAGTTACTCTTGAGAATTGCATGAAAATACTTACCCTCCTGCAATTCCCTTAAATGAGTTTTCAGTTGGATACTCAGACCTGAACACAGAAGAGCAAAAGTCAAAATTACGTACCGATTTTGAGGCATTACCAAGAAAGCGTGCATTCATCGTGGCGTACGCAGCCTCTCTGGTCTGCAAAAGTGGAATAATTAGTCCAGATGAAGCATTTGAGATCGACGAGTCCATTGAGTGAGTTGAAAACAATCAGGAGTGCGAGATGAACTACCAATTGACAGCTGTATTTGAAAAAGTACCTGAAGGATATATCGCTTTCGTTGAAGAGTTACCGGGAGCCAACACCCAAGGCGCAACGCTGGACGAAGCGAGAGAGAATCTCGCCGAGGCCGTGGAGATGGTTCTGGATGCCAACAAGGTGCTAGCGGAAGAGTTGCTGACCGGTCATGATGTCATTCGAGAACCTCTGCATCTTGCCGTTGCATGAAACGCCTCGATCTCACCCGCCATTTGCAGTTGAATGGCTGCGAGCTGCTACGCGAAGGAGGGAATCACAGCGTGTTCGTCAATCGGTCAAAAGGCAAGGTTTCTGCTGTGCCGCGACATCGAGAGATTAATGAGATGCTTGCTCGCAAGATATGCAAAGATCTGGAAATTCCATCGCCAGCCTAAACATGCTGACATCACCATCCCCTGCCCGCATCCACGGTGAACCGCTCGCCGCGCTGCCGCACGACCTGTATATCCCGCCGGATGCGCTCGAAGTCTATCTGGAGGCCTTCGAGGGGCCGCTCGACCTGCTGCTCTACCTGATCCGCAAGCACAATCTGGATATCCTCGACATCCCCATGGCAGCGCTCACGCAGCAGTACATGGATTACGTCGAACAGATGCGCGCAGGCAATCTGGAACTGGCCTCGGATTACCTGCTGATGTCGGCCATGCTGATCGAGATCAAGTCGCGCATGCTGCTGCCGAAGCCGGCAGAGATCGAGCAGGAAGACGACCCGCGCGCCGAACTGGTGCGGCGCCTGCTGGAATACGAAGCGATGAAACTGGCGGCACAGAAACTGGATGCCCTGCCGCAGGTAGGGCGTGAACTGATCGTGGCACAGGCGTATTACCAGCACATTCCGCAGCAGAATTTGCCTGGGGTAAGCATGGAAGACCTGATGACGGCCTGGCAAGGCCTGCTGCAGCGCGCCAGTCATTTCACCCATCACCGCATCACGCGCGAGCAACTGTCGGTACGCGAACACATGACGCTGATCCTGCGCCGCCTCAACCTCGAAGGCATGCTGGAGTTCTCCGCACTGTTCGACCTCACCGAAGGCGTGCAGAAGATGGTGACCTATTTTCTCGCCCTGCTCGAACTGGCGCGCGAGGGCTTGGTGAAGATGACGCAGTCGGCCGGTTTTGCCCCGATTCATATTCAGGCCGCAGAGCTGATGTGATGGCAGAGCCGCAGACCACTGACAGCATGCAAAACACCCGAGCGAAGGTAGTGCAAGGCGTGAGTTGCGATCAGAACCGGAGTTTACATGGCAGTAACTGAGGATTTTGAGCGCAACTCGCAACACGGCAATGCCGAGCGTAGTGTTTTGCATTCCATTCAGGAAATGAAGAACGTGCTGGAAGCGGCTTTGCTCACCAGCCCGGAGCCATTATCCCTGGACGACCTGCTCAAGCTGTTCGAAGCCCGCATGGAACGCGCCACCTTGCGCATGCTGCTGGACGAACTGAAAACCGACTGGTCCGAGCGCACGCTGGAACTGGTGCAGGTGGCGAGCGGCTGGCGCTTTCAGGCGCGGGCAGCCTATGCGCCGTTTCTGGCCAGGCTGCAGCCGGAACGGCAGCAACGCTATTCGCGCGCCGTGATGGAAACGCTGGCGATCATCGCCTACAAACAGCCGGCGACCCGCGGCGATATTGAAGAAATCCGCGGTGTGGCAGTCAACCAGAATGTCATGCGCACCCTGCTGGAGCGAGGCTGGATCGACGTGGTAGGCCAACGCGAAGTACCGGGGAGGCCGTCGCTGTACGGCACGACCAGGACTTTCCTCGATGACCTCAACCTGCGATCGTTACAGGAACTGCCGCCATTGCAGGAATTGGCGCAACAAGAAATGGAATTGAAAATATGATAAAGCGCACACGAGCCACAGCCACGCCCTTCCGGCGGCCCACCAAAAAAACCGAGCCGCATGTCATTGCCGGAGCGAAGAAGGAAGACAGCGCCCCGCAACGCCTGCAGAAGGTTCTGGCACTATCCGGCTTCGGCTCGCGCCGCGACATGGAGGAGCTGATCGAATCCGGCCGCGTCACCGTCAACGGCGAACCGGCCAAGCTCGGCATGACCGTATCGGCCAGCGACATCGTGCGTATCGACAAGCGCGCCGTCAAGCTGCAAACCGAGCCGCAACTGCCGCGCGTGCTGCTCTATCACAAGCTGGAGGGCGAAATCGTCAGCCAGGACGACCCGGAAAAGCGTTCCACGGTATTCGAGAAACTGCCGCGTATCCGCGGGGCCAAATGGGTATCGATCGGCCGACTGGACATCAACACCTCGGGCTTGATGATTTTTACCACGTCGGGCGATCTGGCCAATTATTTCATGCATCCGCGTTACGAAGTCGAGCGTGAATACGCCGTGCGCGTGATGGGCGAACTGAGCGAAGAACAGATGGTGATGATGACCCAGGGCATCGAACTGGATGACGGCGTTGCAGCGTTCGATGTACTGCAGGACCGCGGCGGCGAGGGATCCAATCACTGGTACCAGGTCATCCTGCGCGAAGGCCGCAACCGCGAAGTGCGGCGTCTGTTCGAAGCGGTCGGCCTCATGGTGAGCCGCCTCATGCGCGTGCGTTTCGGCCCGGTCAACCTGCCGCCGCGTCTCAAGCGCGGCCAGATGCTCGCGCTGGAAGACAAGGAAGTCCGCGAATTGCTGACCTGGGCCGGTTTGCCGGTGCCGCGCAGCCAGCAGCGCCAGCAGACAGCACGCGAAAAAGAACAGGCCGGCAAGACCTTCACCCCCAAGACCAGAACGCCGCTGGAAAAACCTGCAGAAGAAGCCAAGCCTCGGCAGGCCAAAAAGCCCGGCTGGGCCAAGTCATCCTTCAGCCCGGCGACCAAACAGCGCCGTAGCGACCGCAACCGGGGTCGCGGATAATTCAACGACCAGGAATCCGCCAATGGACCAGCGCGACCAGCCCGCTCCCGAAGTCACCAACTTCCGTCAGGTCGTACTGTGGCCGGTGCAGCTGATACCACATGGCGAAGACCAGCAGATCCAGAACCACTGGGAATACCTTGAAGCGGCCATTGCGGCCGGCTCCACGCCGTGGCAGGCAGTCACGGACGAATTTATCTCGGCCAGCAACTTCAGCGAGCGCCGCTACCGCGAATTCGTCACCTTTCTCCCCTATGCCCAGCGCTTTCTCTACGGCGAGGGCATACGTGGCGATGGCGACCCCAGCATCGGGCGCTCGCCGGTGCGGGTGTTCTACCGCAGCGATGTTTCCAGCGCACGCATCACCTACGGCAACGATCCGTTGCCGACCACCTTCAAGGTCGATCAGGTGGTGCTGTATTTTTTCTACGACATCGATGTCGCCATCCTGGTAGTCGAAATCGTCGGCGAAAAATTGGCCCTGTCGCGTGCAATGGATACGCTGTTCCGCTTCGGGCGCGCCTATCCCAGCCACTGGGAATCCAACGGGCGCGGCGGCCATTGCGCCAAGACCGTCGAATGGCTGAACAAGACCGGCGATGTGCTGTCCGTTTCCGACTACGAGCATAAGGATAGCTACCTGAAGTTCGTACGCGAACACCGCGTGCCGCGTATTGCATCCCACTGGGAATACCTGATGCAACCGCTGGTGCAGCATTATTCCGATCAGGAAGGGGCGATACGCTACCGCGAAATCGAATACCAGCGCATGCCGCTGATGAGCTTTCTCGCTTTCGACGACATTTCGCGCCTGTCGCGCGCCGATCTGGTCCGCCTGGGCATGGTCACCCGTCCGGGCGACTCGCAGATACTGCCGTTCTCGGAAAATTTTCTCAAGAATTTCGAAAGCCGCTATTGCTACGACCGGCACTGGGACGAAGGGCAGGAGCAGGACCCGAGAAACATGCGCTTCATCTGCAACGGCCAGAATTTCACCATCATCGGCAGTGCCGGCGAGGCCATGTTCAACGACCGCGAAACCGGCATCATCAGCCAGTTCCGCCACCAGTATTTTCTGCTTTTTCTCATCGCGCACTTTCAGAAAGCGGCGCTGCTCATGCTCTCGGACCGCCTGGTGCAGGCCATCAGCCATCTGGATATCGACGATGCGCAATCGGTCAGGCAGTTTCGCGACAACGTGCGGCAGACACAGGAGATTTTCCTGCGTTTTACCCAGCGCTACTGGTTCCATGCGGTGTCGGATCAGGCACAGTCGCGCGATCTGTTCGCGAGGATGGCAGATCACCTGGAAACCACCGACCTGTTTGAACAGACGCGCCGCCGCATTCTGGACATGACGGAATATCTGGACAGCGACCAACTGAAACGCCAGGCAGAAACGGTGGTACGGCTGACCGTAGTCACTGCGTTCGGCCTGGTCGGCACCATCGCCACCGGCGTGCTGGGCATGAATCTGTTTGACGAGACAGCAGACCCGCCGGCGGTCAAACTGCTCTACTTCATGCTGGTATTCATTCCGACTGCAGCACTGATCTTCTACGCCATTTTCAAGTCCAAACGGCTATCGGTTTTCCTCGATGCGCTGTCGGACGAGAACCTCAACTGGCGCGAAAAATGGGCAACCCTGAAGGATGTCTGGATCATGAAGAACCGGCTTTAGAGCCTATTTCATACGGCATCCGCCCGCTGCTGCAGCACATTGGCAATCTGTTGCACGAGCATGCCGATTTCAGCCACATCGCGCGCCGCGCCGTCCCGCCCCCGGGTTTCAGCCCGCTCCAGCATCTCGCAGCAAGCAGCCACCCGCGCAGCCCCTACCGTGAGCGCCGACGATCGCAGCCGGTGGCCGATGCGGGCAAGCTCGGCCAGATCGTCCCGCTGCAGCGCGGCTTCCATTTCCCCCAGGCTTTCATTTGCGAACTCGATGAACAGCCTGGAATAGCGCCGGATCTTGTCGGCATCGCCGTTGACATAGGCGGACAGCACCTCAAGGTCGAGCAACTCCCCGGGAGCCGTCGTTTGCGACGATTCGTTCTGCTCCGCCCTCCGGACTGTCGCTTTTCCGGCCCAGCGGGCCACGGTGTCGTACAGCCGTGCCGGTTGCACCGGCTTGGTAATATAGTCCACCATGCCTGCCGCCATGCAGCGATCCCTGTCCTCGTGCGTCACGTTGCCGGTCATGGCGATGATCGGGATATGCGCCGTCAAGGGATCTTCATGGATGCGCTGCGCTGCCTCATAACCGTCCATGACGGGCATTTGCAGATCCATGAGTATGCAATCGAAACGTTCCATGCGTACCCGCTCCAGCGCCTCGCTGCCATCCCGGGCCAGAGTCACGACCACCCCCGCGGCTTCCAGCAGTTCGCGCGCCACCTGGCGGTTGAATTCGTTGTCCTCCGCCAGCAGCAACCGGGTGCCGTCAAGCAAGACTATCGCCGCCGGCGCGCCCCTTCTATCGGCCAGCAGGCCCTCCGGCACCGGCCCGCCCGGAGCAGCACGTTCCATGAATCTGCCCAGCCTGACGGTGAAGGAGAAGGTACTGCCGACACCAGGCTCGCTCTCCGCCCAGATTTCGCCGCCCATGGCTTGTACCAGTCCATGGCTGATGGACAGCCCGAGCCCGGACCCGCCGAATCTGCGGGTCGTCGAGCTATCCGCCTGCATGAAGGGCGTAAACAGCCGGGCCAGATTCTCTTCGCTCATGCCTATTCCGCTATCGCTGACATCGAAGCGCAGCAGCAGGCTGTCCTCTCCTGCTTCGGCAAGAGCAGCGTGCACGACCACTTTGCCGCTGTCGGTGAACTTGATGGCATTGCTGAGCAGGTTGAGCAATATCTGCCGCAACCGCATCTCGTCGCCGACCAGGCTGGCGGGGATATTGCCGTCCAGCTCGAGCATCAATTCCAGGCCCTTGTTTCCGGCCTGCTCCGCCATCAGCTCGATCAGGTTGCCAATGGCATCCCGGATACTGAAAACGGCCCGCTCAAAATCCACCTTGTGCGCCTCGATCTTGGAGAAATCGAGAATATCGTTGATGATGCCAAGCAGACTCTTGACCGCAATGTCGATCTTTTCGAGATAACCGCGCAGTTTGGGGGATGGATCTGCCAGCAAGGCCAGATGCGTCATCCCCATGATCGCGTTCATCGGCGTGCGGATTTCGTGGCTCATGTTGGCCAGAAACTCGCTCTTGACCTTGCTTGCAGCCAGCGCCAGGTCTCGCGCTTCCAGATACTCTTCGGTTTTCTCCGACACCATGTGTTCCAGACGCCCCTGAATCGCCTTGAGCTGGCTGATACGCCACCAGTAGGCCAGGGCCACGAGGCTCACGCCCAGGAACACGGCCAGTCCGCGGAACCACCAGGTCTGCCAGTAAGGCGGCGTGATGGTGATCGGCAGCGTGATGCCGTCTTCGTTCCAGACACCGCTCTTGTTGGCGGCTTTCACGCGGAATACATAGTGACCGGGGTTCAGATTGGTATAGGTGGCGAGCCGGTGGTAGCTGTCGGCTTCCACCCAATCCTTGTCGAACCCCAGCAACTGGTAGGCGTAGCGGTTGCGACTGGGATCCGAGAAGTGCAACGCAGAAAATTCCAGGGAGAATACCGAAGCGCTCCACGGCAGGGTCAACGCCTTGGGCTCGGTTATCGAACCCTCAAGCAGGATGCCTTCGAGCGCGAGCTGCTTGCCCAGCGACTTGTTGAGCACACTGATATCGCTGATCGCCACCTGTGGCAGAGTGGTGTTGGCATGAACCTTTTCCGGGGTTAGCGCCGTGATACCACCGCTGCTGGAAAAATAAAACGTGTCGCCGTCCTGCCAGATTGTACTGCTGTGATAGCTGCCCCCCATGAGTCCGTCCGACTCGTAATAATTGGTGATCTTCCCGCTGGTCAGTTCAATATGCGATATGCCTGAAGCGGTGCTTACCCACAGGTTGCCCCGGCTGTCGAAAATGCCGGCGCCGACTTCGTTGGCCGCCAGGCCGTTTTTCATCGTGAAGTTCCGGAACTCATAGCCGCCACCCGGCACCGCAACGGCCAGGTTGAGGCCATGATCCGTCCCCACCCACATCCGGCCCCGGGCATCCTCGAACAGCGAGCTTACATACTCGTTGCTCAAGCTCGTGGAACTGGCCGGATCATGCCTGAAATGCCGGAATTTGCCCGTCGCCTGATCCAGGATATCCAGCCCGGCGCCGCTGAAAACCCCTCCGGTCCATACGCGCCCGTGCTTGTCCTCGTATGCGATCGTCGATGAATCGACGCTCTTGCTGCCGGGATCGGCCTGGTCGTGGGCAAACACTTTGTATGCCCCGCTCACGGGGTCGTAGCGAATCAGGCCGCCGCCGGTGGCCAGCCAGAACACACCGCCCCGGCCGGGCGCAATATGGCTGACATAGTTGCTGGCGACATTGTCGAATGTAATGTTGCGGAACCTGCCGGTTGCAGGATCCAGCCGGGACAATCCCTTTCTGCTGCCCACCCAGACCAGGCCGCCGGGATCGCGATAGATGTGGTAGATCTGATCGTTGGCCAGCGAATGCGGATCGGCCGGATCGTGGCTGAAATGCTTGAGCGTGACTCTTTTCTCCAGATCGAACAGGTACAAGCCCGTCAACGATCCCAGCCACAAATGGCCGGCATTGTCGCCCTGCACGGCCGCGATCGCCCCTGATGCAAAATAGTTTCTGGGATCGTAGCCATCCGGCAATATCCGTTCCAGCCCCTTGTTCTTCAGGTCGACACGCTCCAGCCCGTTGCCGCCGGTCGCCACCCACAGCACCCCGTTGCGATCCTGGAAGAACGTCGTCACGTCGTTGCTTCTCATGCCTTGCGGATCCAGCGGGTTGCTCAGGTAATTGTGCAGTTGCTGGCCGCCGGCCTCCTGGGCGAGCAGCCCCTCGCCCACCGTGGCGATCCAGATATTGGACTCGCTGTCCTCCATGACGGCCTGGGCCCTGATGTTCGGCTTCAGCTTGCCGAGGCCGAACTTTTTCCGTTCCGACCATGGTTCCTGCGTCTGCCATACTTCAACGCCATAGTCGGAGCATATCCATAATCTCTTCTGCCGGTCGAAATGCAATGCCCGGGCAAAATTGGCCGACTTCGGGTCTTGTTCGAGGGCGGTCACGCCATGGGAATAGTGTCGAAAACCCGTTGCTCCTGGAGCCAGATACTCCAGCCCCTTGGGCCAGAGCCCGACCCAGAGCCCGCCGTCGGGGCCAAGGGCCAGTGCACTGATGCTGTTGCTGCCGATACTGTCCGGCCGTGCCGGATCGTGACGGAATATCCGGAAACGGCCGCTCTCCGGGTCAAAATGCTGCAGCCCCCCGCGCGTTCCCAGCCACATGCCGCCCTTGCCGTCGCCGATAATTCTTCTGACATTGAGCCACTGATTGATATCGCCGAACTGCTGCTCAGGTACGAATCTGGTAAACCTGCCCTGGTCGGCGTCGAATCTGGCAAGTCCGTTGCGGGTTCCCGCCCAGATCCGGCCCTTGCCATCCTCAAAAACCGCTTCGACGATACTGCTAGGAATACTACGCGGGTCTTTCGGATCGTTTACATAGCGGACAGAGTTGTAGCCGTCGTAGCGGAACAGTCCACCGGTGCCCGCCACCCAGATGAAGCCCTGCCGGTCCTGCATGATCTGGAGCGCGTCCACGTTGTCGGTCGCCAGCAGCCTGACGTGCTCGAACCGCAGATTGGAGGGGAGCGCCGCCAGCGCCGCGGGCGCCCACAGTACGACCAGCATGCTGCAAAGGGCGCGCAGCCAGCAGCCGGCCTTGCTGCGCATCAGATCGGAATGAAGACGTCGCGGTATCATGCCGGAGCGGTCTGGCTAGGGTTTGTCGGCCGTTGCCAGACCGGCATGCAGAATAATGATGCGCAGGTGCTCGCCGATACGCTCTATTCTTTCCTGGAACAGATTGAAAAACAGCAGGCCGTAAAGCGCGATGGCGATACCCAGTGCCGTGGCGAAAAGCGCAGTGCCGATTCCCGCGGATACGGCTGCCGGATCGGAGATGCCGGAGTGCGCCAGCGCAGTGAACGTCTCGATGATGCCGAAAATGGTGCCGAGCAGGCCCAGCAGGGGTGCCGCCGTCACCACTGTATCGAGTACCCACAGGCGATGCTGGAGCTGGGCCTTGAGCGAAAGATAGATCGCCTCCGAAATATCCTCCTGATCGTGCCGGCTATGGATACGCCGGCGCGCATCCATCATGCGCCGCAACGCCTGTGCCGGCACGCTCATGCTGTTCTCGAACTGCCTTGCGACCATTGCCATATCGCCGTCTTCCGCAATCAGAAGCGGCTCCAGCGTCCGTGCATGACGCAGGGTAAGCGCAAAAAAAATCATCCGCTCGCCGATGACAAACGTGGCCAGACCGGCCGCCAGGTACATCACGTAGAAAATGATGTCATGCAGCAGCGGATAATTGAGGGGCATGCTCAGAAATCCGCCGCGAACATGAGGCTGAACGTACGTGGGGCGCCGACATAATAGGAAGGTGCGCTGCCGCCGGCACCCAGGGCACGGGTGGTGAAGCCGCTACCGCTGGCGGCGTTCAGGTTGAGATAGTCGCGGTCGAACAGGTTGTAGATATTGAAGCGCAACTGGGGCTCGCGCAGTATGCCCAGCGCCGGCAGCCGATAACCGGCATCGAAATCGAACAGCGTGTAGCCGGCGATCGATTCGTCATTGACCAGCGTGGAATAGCGTTTGCCGGTATATTTGCCCGACAGGCTGGCCGACCAGGGACCATCCCGGTATTGCAGGGAGGCGCCGGCCATCCAGCTGGGGACATCCGGGAACTGCTTGCCGGAGGTTGCCTCGAAACTGTTGGCCGCAATCCGCAGATCTTCTTCGATATTGCTGCGCGTGTAAGTCAGCGAGCCATAAGCGCTCCATTTCGACAGGAAGCGCCAGGCCGACTCGAGTTCCACGCCCTTGGTCGTGGAGTCGCCGACGTTGTAGTTGGTATTTTCATTGTTGACAGGGTCGTACGCAGAAGCAATGCGGTCCTTGTAGTCGACATAGAAAATCGAGCCCGAAAAGGTCAGGTCCTTGCCGGCATAGCGATAGCCCAGGTCCAGATTGGTTGCGGTTTCCGCACCGACGTTGACCGGTTTGACGGTATAGCCTGTCAGCACGCCGCCGACTATGGCTCCGCCTTTGAGCAGGCCGTAAAACACCGAGTCGGGCGGCGCCCTGAAGTTTTCGGTGGCATTGAAGAACACCTGGCGCTCGTTGCTCAACTGGTAGCGGGCGCTGAAACTGGGCAGCGTCTTGAAGTAGGATTTCTCGACATTGTAGGTAGCACCGCCACCCTCGCTGGCATAGTTGGTAAAGTCGCGGTTGATCCCCATGCGGCGCAGGCCAAAAGTCAGATTGAGCCTGTCGTTCATAAGGCCGACACTGTCCTGCAGGAATAGCGATGCGGCCGTGTTCACCGTGCGGAAATCGCGGCCCTGATAGGCCGTCCCATCCTGACGCAGCAGGTATTTGCTGGAATGCTCCAGCCACGGGTCGGAGATATGACCGGCATTGTTGAAAGTCACCGCGGGCTGCGTCCGGCGATGATCCGCGCGCTCGTACCACACCCCGGCCATCACCCGGTGGTTGTCGAGCTGGCTGCTCAAACGAAAGGTAACGCCGGGCCGATGCGTGTCGGTCACCCCCGCGCTGTAGACCATGATGGTATCGAGGGTGTCGCCATCGCCGTTGATGTCGCGTATGCCGCCGCCGAACCGGTTGCCGGCATTGCTTTCCGACAACCTTCTGAGCTCGTTGCCGCCGGTGCCGTAGCCGTACCAGTAATAGGGCTCGACATCCAGACGCAACGTGGGGGTCAACTGGAAATTCCCCTTCAGGGTGGCGATGTAGTTCTCGAACGGATTGACGTTCAGCCCGTAATACAAATAACCGGCACTGGCTGCCGTCGCATTGTTGATGTTGTTGTACTGGCTCGCCTCGTTCTGGGCGCCGGCACCTGCCGCCAGATGCTGCGGGGCGACGGTGCCGAAATCGGCATCCCGGCCCAGGACATCGATCTGGTCCTTGGTGAGCGTGCGCAAATTATGGTTGTACATCCGGTTCCACAACAGGCCGCCGCTGATGCTGCTGCCGGGTGCAAGGTTGAGTATTGCCTTGAGATCGACGTGCTCGCGATCCGCCTTGCCCTTGCCCTTCCATTTGTCCGCTTCGGAGTTGGAGTAGGAAACAAATGCCTTGAAGCGGTTGTCACCCAGATAGCCGGTATCTGCGCGCAAATAGGTCCGGCGGGCCTGGTCCGAACCGAGCGTCTGCTGGGCACGGAAGCGGCGCTGGTCGACGGGATTGGAAGTTACCAGGCCGATATTGCCGCCAACCGAACCGACATGCGGCGCATCGTTGTCCGTCGAACCCTGGGTAATGAAAATTTCCTCCAGATTTTCGATGTCGACCAGTTCGGGCGGGTAAACGGCAAAGTTGCCCGCATCGTTGACCGGCGCGCCATCGACGGTGATGCCCACCTGGTCGCTGTTGAAACCGCGCATGCGCAAATTGCCGCCAAACAAGCCGGTGGCATCGTTGCTGTAAGTGTTGATGCCGGGCAGCAGGCTGATCGCCTGGAAAGAGTTGTTCAGCGAACTTTTTTGCTCAATCGCGGCACGCGTTACCGAACTGCGCGCCTTGGGAGTTTCTTCCGGAGCGATAAGCCCGTTGCCGGGAAGGTCACCATCGACAACAATACGGCCGACTTCGATGGCATCTTCGGCGGCAGCACCGCCGCAAAGCATTGCAGCAACTGCAAATGCAGAAAGTTTTAACAGATTCGGATTCACTGCGCCCCCTGTGCTACTCATTAGCATTTGTTTTAACACGTATTACGTCAGACATTTTCCTATGCCGTGTCAGAATTATATGATTATTAACAGGGGTATGCCCTACCCCAAAGCAGAAAAACAGCCTTAATTCAACGGCACAAAATCCAGTTCCACCGTAAAGCGCTGCTGCTCCTTGCCGGGCCAGACCTCATCGGGAAAAGCCGGATAACTGCTGCGCCTGACTGTCGCCAACGCGGCATTGTCGAGCAGCATCGACCCCGCCGAGATGTCGACGCCGGCACCGGCCAGTTCGCCGCTGCGGCGCACCATGAACCAGATCACCGCAGTGCCGGCCGGACGCTGCAGGCTGGCCTCGCGCCCCGTGGGATAGCGCTTGCTGGCTTGCAAATGGGCCTTTACCCTGCCGACATAATCAGCCTCGGCATCGGCACTGGTCCCGGGCTTTTCCGCAGGCAGCGGAGGCAACGCATCCGGCACCGCTGCTGCGGTCCGGGCCGGAGCAGCGGCCGGAACAGCAGCCGGCGGCGGCACCGCCGGCAAGTCGACTGCGGATTCGAGCGGTACAGGATCGCGCAGGCGGTCGACTGCCACAGCGGGTGGCACGTCATGCTTGCCGCTTTCGACGTTCGCCCGGGGCACCGCAACCATCGCAGCAGGCTTGCGCAACCTCGCGGCAGGCAACGGCAACGGCGGCGGGATGACTTCGGGGGGCGGCGAAGGGGTGATCTGCTGCGCAGGTTCCAGCATCACCTCGATCGCCATGAGCGCCGCTGCCGGCTGCTGCGTTGCCGGCATGCGCCCGGCCGTCGCCAACATCAGCACGAATGTTGCCGCCGCCGCTGCCGACAATGAATCGCGATGCCGGAACAGGAAATCGCTCATGGCATGGTGCGTTTCCTGCTCGCGATCGATACCGACTGCACCCCGGCCGCCTTGATGCCATCCATGACCTCGATCACTCGCTGCAATGCCACGGCCTGATCGCCATTGATGATGACCGCGAGCTGCGGATGATGATTTCTGATCGCCGTTAAACGGGGCACCAGTTCCTGGAGCGTGACCGGTGTGCCGTCAAGCTGCAGCTCCCCGTGCCGCCCCATGGACACGACAGCGTTATATCGCGCGGTGTTTGCCGCCGCGCTTGAGGAAAAAGGCAGCCTGGCCTGAACGCCGAAGGCCGGGATGACATTGATGCTGATGAGAACGAAAAAGACCAGCAGGAACAACATGACATCGATCATGGGGATGATCTCGATGCGAGCCCTGCTTTTCTTGTCCTGATTCCATCGCCGCATGCCCCCCCCTTGACCTGCCTCGCAGGCGCTCACCAATTTCTGAAGTTATTTTGCCACATTCCCATGACAAGATATGATTCGGGGTGCTCGATTAGCAGACAAAACCATCCAGTGATGATTTAATTAAGCCACCAGTTACCGCTTGAAGAGGCAACATGCCAAAGGACACGATCGAAACCACATTATCCAGGCAGCCCAAGACCGGGGGCGGCACTCCCTCGCTCGACGGTGTGCGTATCCTGCTGGTGGAAGACAACCGCATCAATCTGGCGATGGCAAAAGAGCTCCTTGAAGAAGCCGGCGTCAAGGTAAGTGCCGCCGTCAATGGCGCCGAAGCGATAGGCCTGCTGAGCCGGGAGCATTTCGACTGCGTGCTGATGGATATCCAAATGCCGGTGATGGACGGTTATGAGGCGACCCGGTTGATACGTGCCAATCCTGCACTGGCGGCAACCCCGGTCATTGCCATGACGGTCGGCGATTCGGACCAAGACCTGGAACAGCGCATTGCCGCAGGCATGAGCGACTTTATCAGCAAACCCTTCATGCCCGATGCCCTCTACTCGGCCATCGCCAGATGGCTGAGGCCAATGCAACAAAAGCCAACAGCCGCCGCTCCTGCACCGGCGATGGAATCGATGCCGGACCCCGGCGACATCGATTTGCCTGGCGCGCTGGCATGGATGGGGGGCGATCGCCAGAAGATGCACAAGCTGCTACTCGAGTTCTTGAGCGACGCGCGCGCGTGCGTCGCAAACATCGAGTCTGCCTTGATCCGTAACGACTTCGCGGCAATCGGCGCCCTCGCACACTACATCAGCGGCCCCGCAAGAATGGCTGGAGCAACCGGATTCACCAACCTTTGCCGCGCGCTGCAGGCGGCCATCAAGAACAATGACTCCAGGGAGCATGTGCAGGACATCGTCAGCCAGATGCGCCCGCTACTGGAACGTATCCATGAACGGAACATCCCATGATCCGACTCCTTGTTGCAGATGATCATGCCATCCTGCGTGACGGCATAAAGCAGCTGGTTTCCGGCACGTCGGATATCGAGGTTGTCGCCGAAGCCGCGAATGGCGAAGAAATTCGCGATTGCCTGGATAGGAATAATTTTGACCTGATCCTGCTCGACCTCAGCATGCCGGGCATCGATGGCGTGGAATTAATTGCGCAACTGAAGTCTCACTGGCCGGGATTGCCCATTCTCGTTTTCAGCGGGCACATCGAAACCGGCATGGCCGTCGTCGCGATCAAGGCGGGCGCTTCTGGTTACGTGACCAAGGACAGCAGCCCGGCAACGCTATTGCAGGCAATCCGTAAAGTGGCCAGCGGCGGCCAATTCATGGATCCCGAGATTGCCGAGCAAGTCGTTTTCGGCATGCTGAAACCTCAGCAATCGCTCCCCCATATGCGGTTGTCGAGACGCGAACTGGAAATCTTTCTTTTGCTTGCCAAGGGGAATAGCGTCAATGCCATCGCCGAGCGTCTTTCGATCAGCAACAAGACCGTCAGCTCCCACAAGACGCATCTGATGGTGAAAATGAACCTGTCCAGCAATGCCAACCTGGTCCATTACGCCCTGGAACACCGTTTGATCCACTATTAAGCGCCTCCAGTAGGAATATCCTTAATATTCATCAGCAAAATTCCGATACAAATTCAGCATCCCGCCGATAGCGTCTCGGACACTTGTTGGGTAAGTTTCACCTGTTGCCAAAAAGGCGCCCCAGCAGGAACTATCCGCGATGAATAAAATACCGCGATTTACCTATAACTGTTCAAATCCTTACCATAACCGGTACAGGTGCATCGAATCGGACGGTGAGATCATTCATCACATCGCCGATATAGAAATCTTCTATGAGGCATTGGGCTATAAAAAGGAAATGCGGCACGCCGGCGTACTGCCGGAAGAGTTTGTCTGGGAAGAATACACACAGAAAAACGGCGTCACTTCCGACAAATGCCTTCAAGTGAAAATCGTCGACTACCTCAGAGCGCACTCAAAAGCCTTCATCAAACGATATGGCGACCAGTTGAGCGCATGGATGACCCATTGCCAGGAAGGGATCGCCGAGGAATGTCGGGACTGCTGCGTACAACGGATGTTACTGGTCGCTTCGATGCAGGAAGAGAACCCGACCCAAGGGTGAGTGCTAAGAGCCTATCTCAGCATCAATAACCGCCTCCACACAATTGCCGGAACCACTGTAAGCCAGACGCGTAAAAGCGATACTGCGCGACATGGCGATACCGCGGCCGTGGTTGTGCATGAGACGCTCCATGCTCATCTCCAGATAGGGCTCCCAGTCGAAACCTTTGCCCTGGTCCGTAATATTGAATACCAGGCTTGCGCCGTCGCGGCGAAATCTCACGCTCGCCACCTTGCCGGCAAATTGTGTCAGCTTCAAGCGGCTGGCAACCTCATCCCGCAAGCGGCCTGCCGCAATCAGCTCGGTTTTTTCTTCGTAGGTGATGCCGAGATTGCCGTGCTCGATGGCGTTCAGCATCAGCTCCATCAGCCCCATTTGCGCAGATTCGCGCGAGGGGCACAGGCTGGCCAGCAGCAACGCAATCCGGCGCGCCTCTTCGGTGCTGCGGAAGGTAAACACCGCATCCTCCAGGCGGTCGAAGGCCTTGAACTTGTCTTCGGCATCCTGTTTTTCACTGGCATATTCCGCATGGTCGCGTAGCGCTGTCGCCACGACCGCCCGCAATACAGTCTGACTGAACGGCTTGGCCAGATAGTAAAACGCACCTTCCCGCAGCCCATCGGCTACCTGCTCCGGCGCCGAAGCTGCCGTCTGGATGATCACCGGCAGCACTTTCAATATCTTGTGCCGCTTGATGTTGCGTAACACCTCGATGCCATCGATACCGGGCATCATGCGGTCGAGGATCACCGCATGATATCGCTCCGGTTCAGCCTGCAGCATCGCCCAGGACTCCTCGCCGCTACTCGCCATGACCAGGTCGTAGCCCTGCCCATCCAGATACTCGGCAATGATTTCCAGATTGAACGGCTCGTCGTCCACTACCAGTATGGTCGGTTGCTCGCTACTCATTTCTTATCCCCCAAAATTGCCATGTCCTGTCTCGGCATGCTCCAGCGGCAGCGTAAAGACCAGCAATGCGCCGCGCTCCGGGTTGTTCTCGGCATGGATGGTACCGCCATGCATCTCGATAATTTCACGGCAGATCGAAAGCCCCAGGCCGGTACCGCCCGCCTTGGTATCGGTCTTGCTGCTTTGCACGAACTTGTCGAAAATGAATTCGAATTCATCGTGCGGGATGCCGACGCCCTCGTCCTCGACCCTGACCATCACACTCGGCCTGCCGGAATCGTCAGCGCGCCGACCGGGAAGTACGGCCGGGCTGGCACTGATGCGTATGGTGCCACATGCGGGGGAGTACTTGATGGCATTGGCGATGAGATTATTCAGCACCTGGTCGATGCGCTGGGCATCGCACTCCAGCATCAAATCCGGCCCGATGGCGGCAATATCGAAATTGATCGCTTTCTGCTCCGCCAGAATCGACATCTCGTGGCAGGCTGCCTCTACCAGGGTACGCAGGGAATGCCGCTGCAGATGCAGCGACATTTTTCCCGACTCCAGCTTGGACAGGTCCAGCAGGTCGTTGAGCAAGCGCAACAGCCGCTCGCCGCTCTGCGCAATGCGATCAAAAAACTGGTGCAGCTTGACCATCTGCGGCTCTTCGCGTCCTGCGGTCTTCTCCACCCCCAGCCTGGCGAAAGACAGAATCGCATGCATCGGGGTACGCAGCTCATGCGACATATTGGCCAGGAACAACGATTTTGCCTGATTCGCCCGTTCGGCATCGACGCGTGCGCCGACCAGTTCCACCGTGCGTTCGTCCACCAGCTCCTGCAGCTGGCTACGATGCTTTTCCAGCTCGATTTCGATCTGCTTGCGCTCGGTAATATTGCGCGACAACACGACCAAGCGGATTGCCTGCCCCGGCACCTTGGCCTTGCGCGAGACAGACAGCTCGATCCACAAGTCGCCATCGTCCGGCACCTTCAACCGGACTTGCGTCCCGCGCGATATGCCATGCTTGGCGGCTTCGCGCAACGCGCGCATCACGGCGCGCGCAGGCTCGACCGGCATCACCTGCCATACCGTACGCCCCACCAGACGCTCGGCCGGCGCCGCCAGCAGCTTGTCGCTGCTGTCCCTGACTTCAAAAAAACGACCGGAAATATCCATTTCAAACAGCAAATCCGGAATGGCTTCGATAGTCGCTTCGAGCTGGTTGCTTTCCAGCGCCAGCTTCAACTCCTGAATCATGAGTCTGGATCTGGTTTCCCGCATCCAGGCCAGCATGAGGGCCGTACTGGTCAACAACACCAGCAGCGTGACCGCAGATACCGTAATGGTCAGCGTCCGGACTTCCCCGAATGCCTCGGTTTCGTCCAGCTTGCCTATCATCAGCCAGGGCGTACGCGAGATGGCAGTGATATAAGCCAGCACCGGCTCGCCCCGATAGTCGACCCCGTGCTGGTAGATGCCGCGGGCGCCACGGGCGGCCTCGACCACAGGCATGCGTCGCCGGTCGAGAGAAACCTTGAGCGTCAGCGGCGGATCCGCCCGATGCCGCAACGGATTGAGAAACTCGACGGCATTGCCCTGTCTGCGCACCAGCAGCGTTTCCGCGCTGGCGGATTGGCCTGGCCAGCGCTGAATCAAGGGGTTGAGGTAGTAGTCAGGGTCTATGGCAAAATATAATGCGCCTGTCGTTTCCCCATCCACCACCATAGGCCAAAGTACCCCGAGTTCGGCCTTTGGTTTGGCTGCACTACGTTGCAGGTGAAAATCCACCAGTCTGGGCAAGTTCTGCGTGATCGTTGCCAGAATCTGCGGCATGAGCTCTTGCTGTTCCCCTGCCCCATCGGTCGCGAGCACGGGCCTGCCCTGCCGGTCATAGACGGAAATTGCGGCATAGTGGTAGACACGCTGGATTTGCCTGAGCCGGTGCAGCGCACGCTCCCACGCGGGCGTTTGCCTGGTACCCGATTGAATCAGCATGCCGAGATCGTGCGCCAGGGCCGAGTTGTCGCCGTAGACCTCCGCATCGCCGAAACGCTCGTCCAGCCAGGCCTCGATCTGCGACTTCTTGAGTTCGGCAATCGCTGCCAGATCCTCCTCGGCACGCTGCTGGATGTGATTGCGCAAATGCATGTAAATCTGCCAGCCGCCCAGCAGCAGGATCAGGTAAACCACCCCCAGCAGCAGCGGCAGGAATTTCCGGGAAGTGACAGCGGAGAAAGCGCGCATGATGAAGGCGGGTCAGCCCGCCGCAGTGAGGTCGACCTCTGCCGCCCGCTTGCGCAAGGCTACGGCGAAGGCATGCCGCGCACGCAGCCTGGGATCCTTGAGTATCATTTCCAGCGTCTCGCCCAGCAACAGCACCACGCCCATGATCGGCAGCACCAGCATCAGCCCGGCAATGCCGGCAATCGCCCCACCCACCAGCAACATCAGCAGGGACATCAGCGGGTGCAGACGCAGGCTTTTGCCCACAATGGCGGGAAGAAATACAAAATCATCCAGCAACCTGACGGTGACAAAGAGGCCCAGCACGCCATAGGCCAGGCCCACCTGCCCCGGAAAGTCGGTACCGGTCACCAGAATCGCCACCACACAACCCAGCAGCGGGCCGACATAAGGAATCTGTCCCAGCACGGCCGCCACACAACCCAGCATCAGGGGGGAAGACAACCCGATCAGCGCAAAACCGGAGGACAGCAACCCCGCGTCAAGCAGCGTCAGTTTCACCAGTCCGAGAAAATAGGCCCGTGCCGTGCGGTCGATGGCATAGGTGAGATAAAGCGTTTTCTCGAAATAGGCATTGGGAATGGCTTCGCCGAGGAACTTGCGGAAATTGGCGCCTTCCTTGAGCAGAAAATAGGTGATCACCGGGATCAGCAACAATGAAGGCAACCAGGCGCCCAACGCCACCACCGCCGCACCCAGATATTCCTCGGCAAAGTGTTCCTGCATCGCCGTGAATCTGGCACGAACGGTTTCGGCCAGATGCGCATTGCCGGCAAAGGTAAACTTGTGTTCCATGCCGGTCAGCACGCCGTCGATCAGCGAATAGCCGCCGGCCAGATAACGCATCAGCGTGGCGTGCCAGCCCTCTGCATTGGCTAGTGCCCAGGGATAGAGCAACAGCAGCCAACCGCCCAGCCCAAGCAAAAAGGCCCCGGACAGCGCCACCGCGACAAAATCGTTGCTGAACCCCGCCAGCACCAGCCGCCGTGCCAGCGGCGCCAGCAGGTAATACAGTACCAGCGCCAGCAGAAACGGCACCACCAGCCACAGGATTTTCTGGAACAGGAACAACAATACGCAGGTCACGGCAATGATGCCGCACCAGGTAACCGGACCGGGGCTGCTACGCGAAGTAGCCATCAGACAACGTAGCGGTTGACCGCCTCGCGCAGTCGCCGCCCGATATGCTTGGACAATTGCAGCGAAATTTTCGAGGCGATACCGGCATGGGTGTTGAGCAGCCCGAGAAAATCTTCACGAAAAAAAACGGCCAGGGTGCAATCCTGCGCGGCCCGCACCTGCGCCATTCGGGGGGCATCATCCAACAATGCCAGTTCGCCGAAAAACTGCCCGGCAGACAACTCTGCAATTGCACCGTCCACAGGCCGGCCCTGACGGCAGATCAACACCTTGCCCTTGAGGATGAAATAAATGGCCTGCCCCTCTTCGCCCTCGTCGAAGACAATCTCGTCATTGACGAAATCGCGCTCGTGCAGCAGATTATCGACGATACGCAACTCCCCGGCCGTCAGGTCGGAAAACAGCGGGATTTCACGCAGGCGTGCAAGCGTGGGAGACTCGAGTTTTTCACGCAGGGCGCTAAAGACCATGATTTTTGCTATGGTTCATCGTAGACAGGCATCATGGTAATCTGAAACCTGAAAACCAGACAACGGAATCCACCCGGAACAACATATGCAGCCCGATTTTTGGCACGAACGCTGGCAACAGCAGCAAATCGGTTTCCACCAGAACGAAGTCCATCCACTGCTGTCCCGGCACTGGCCGGACATGGGTGCCGCCGCGGGGCTCGTCTTTGTGCCGCTCTGCGGCAAGAGCCTGGACATGTGGTGGCTGCGCCGGCAGGGACAGCAGGTGATCGGTGTGGAATTGAGCCCGCTGGCAGTACAGGCGTTTTTTGCCGAGGCCGGGGTGACGCCGGCACCATTATCCCATCCCGCAATGGAATGCTGGCACGCCGGCGACATCACGCTCTATTGCGGCGACTTTTTTGCCTTGCGCCCGCAGGATGTCGCCGGCTGCAGCCTGATCTACGACCGGGCATCGCTGATTGCGCTACCGCCGGCCATGCGCCGGGATTATGTCGCGCATTTGCACCATCTCTTCCCGCAAGGGGCACGCATGCTGCTGGTGACGCTGGACTATCCGCAAGCAGAGATGGACGGGCCGCCGTTCGCGGTAAGCGATGCCGAAGTGCACGAACTGTATGATTCGGTAAAACGGCTCGCGAGCCTGGATGTACTCGCGGAAAACGACCGTTTCCGCCAGCGTGGCGTGAGCCGCCTTAACGAAAACGCCTATCTAGTCACCATCAAACCATGCGACAACTGACCACGACCCTCACTATCGACACCCGCGGCCGCCGCCTGTACGACATCACCGGCGAAGTCCAGGCCTGGGTACGCCAGAGCGGTCTGAGCGTCGGCCTGCTTACGATTTACATCCAGCATACGTCGGCCAGCCTGCTGATCAACGAGAATTACGACCCTGACGTGAAGACCGACCTCGAGCGATTTTTTGCCCGACTGGTGCCGGACGGCGATGCGTTATTCGAACACACCATCGAAGGCCCCGACGACATGCCGGCGCACGTGAGAACCGCGCTGACGCAAGTCAGCCTGTCGATCCCGCTGATTGGCGGCAAACTGGCGCTGGGCCAGTGGCAAGGGGTGTTCGTCTACGAGCACCGCCACGAGCCTTACACGCGGCGGGTGATGCTGCACCTGATGGGAGAATGACCATCATGCCGATCCCCGATTTTGAAATTGCCCGCCTGCCGCGCGTGTTATTCGGCAACGGCAGTTTGAACCGCGTGCCGCAACTGGCACAAAGCTACGGCAGGCAAGCCCTGCTAGTGACCGGAGCAAGCTCATTCGTCCAATCCCGGCTTTATGAAGGCTGGGCGACGGCCATGCGTCAGGCTGGGATGAGTTGGCAGACGTTCATCGTTGCCGGCGAACCCTCGCCGCAACTGGCGGACGAAGCGGCAGCCAAGTTCCGCCATGACGGAATCGATGTCGTGCTCGGCATCGGCGGCGGCAGCGTGCTGGACGCCGCCAAAGCCATCGCCGGGCTGCTACGGATACCTAACTCGGTGATGGATTTTCTCGAAGGAGTCGGCCCGGAACTGCCTTATCCCGGCCCATCGGTACCTTTTATCGCGGTGCCCACCACCGCCGGCACCGGTTCGGAAGCGACCAAGAACGCTGTATTGTCGGTACAGGGCAAGAACGGCTTCAAAAAATCCTTCCGCCACGACATGCTGGTGCCGCAATACGCCGTGCTCGACCCCGACCTGCTCGCCACCTGCCCGCCGGCACAAATCGCCGCCAACGGCATGGATGCGCTGACCCAATTACTGGAATCCTATGTCTCGACCCGGGCCAACCCGTTTACCGATGCGCTGGCCATGTCCGGCATCCGCATGGTGCGCGACGGCCTGTTCGACTGGCATGACGATACCGCACGGGCGACCGAGGCGCGCGGCGAACTGCTTTATGCCGCCTGGCTGTCCGGCATCACCCTGGCGCAAGTCGGGCTGGGGTCGGTGCATGGCCTGGCCGCGCCGCTCGGAGCGTTCTTTCCCATCCCGCACGGTGTGGTTTGCGGCACGCTGGTCGCCGCCTGCACCGGGATGAATTTGCAGGCGCTCGAACAGCGGGCGCCGGATTCCGATATCTTGGGAAAATATGCACACGCCGGCAAGCTACTGGCGCAGGATATGACGCTGGATGACACAGCCGGCCGCGAAGCGTTGCTGCAAGTGTTGCACCAATGGACAGAGCGACTCAAACTGCCGCGCCTGTCGGCCTATGGCATGACGGCAGCCGACATCCCGCACGTCGTCGCCCACTGCCGCGGCAGCAGCATGAGAACCAACCCCGTTGTGCTGACCGATCAGGAAGTCGCCCGGATTCTGGCGCAACGCCTGTAAATCAAGTAGGAGAGCTGCATGGAAAAGATCACTCTTTACGTCACCGGCATGGCCTGCGGCGGCTGCGCTGCGACCATCGCCAATGCGCTGCGTGCCATTGATGGCGTGATTGAAGCGGAAGTGTCACATAGCGAAGGCACTGCCGAGGTCAGCTTCGACGCAGCCAAAGTTAAAATCGCACAATTAAAGGCAGCTATCTTGGCTGTTGGTTACACAACAGCTCCGTAAAATATCTGTTGTAAATCCACCACGCCTGCTGAAAAAATAGGCACCCTGTCATCTCTCTGTAACATTCGCTAGTCACAATCCGCTCCCAAGTAAGGGCCTAAAACCGGCTTTCAACTTTTACTTGTATATAAACCTAGGGAGCAATTCAATGACTAGTTTCAAGCTACGCGCCACCGTCGCCGCTGTTGCCGGTGTCGCACTGTTCGGACTCGCCGCCGGCGCGAAGGCCGACTCCACCGACGATCTGCTGAAGAAACTGCGCGACAAGGGCGTACTTTCCGAACAGGAATTCGACGAATTCAACAGCACCCGCGACAACGAAAAAGCCAAGAAGATGAAGGACATCAAGGCTTCGTTCAAAGACGGCATCGTGTTCGAATCCGGCGACAAGAGTTTCGCCATGCAGGTGAATGGCCGTCTGCACGCGGACTACCGTTATTACTTCGGCATTAACGAAGATGACAAAGGCACACCGACCGCCACCGCCGCCAGTGCCAACGGTGCCGATCAATACGAAATCCGCCGTGCTCGTATCGGTGTAAAAGCCAAGTTCTACGACAGCTACGAATTTGAAGTAGTCGCTGATCTGGCAGGTGCCGCATCCGTTCTCGACGTAGCTTACATGAACGTCAACTGGTGGGATCAGGCCCAGTTCCGTTTCGGCCAGTACAAGCAACCGATGACCCTGGAAGAGCTGACCAGCTCCAACAACATCGACTTCCAGGAACGTTCCTTCGTCAACGCCATGGCGCCTGGCAAGGAAGTCGGCGCCATGATCCACGGCGTACCGACCAAAGGCGTGACCTATGCGCTGGCAGTATCCAACGGTGCCGGCAAGAACACCGGCATGGAAACCGACAACCGGGTAGACAACAAGGATGTCCTCGGGCGCGTTACAGCTAACTTTGCTGAAATCATGGGAAATTCCGACATGGTGTTGCACGCAGGGGCATCCTACTCTACGGGTAAAATCCCCGATGCAACTGCCGCAGCTTCTGCCGGCCGAACCGAGGCACGCGGTTTGACGTTCTTTACTGCACCAACCGCCAGGACCGACGACAACTCGATCGATCGCAAACGTACCGGTCTTGAAGGTGTAGTGGCTTACGGTCCGTTCAAGCTGCAAGGCGAATGGTTCCGTACCAATTACGAATTCGACACGGCAACCCAGTCTTACGATCTGGATCAGAAAGCCTGGTACGCTGAAGCGCTGTGGCTGGTCACAGGCGAGAAGTATTCCAGCTTCTACAAGAATGGCGCTTTCGGCGCACTGAAGCCGAAAAACGATTTCGTCCATCCTTCTGCAGCAATGTCTTCCGGTGCATGGGGCTTGTGGGAACTCGGTCTGCGCTACAGCAAGTTCGACGCGGATGACTACGACGATGCACGCCTCGTGGCGGGCGGTACAGATGCCAATATCACCACCAAGTCCACCGGCTACTCCGAAGCACATGCCTGGACGGCTGGCGTGAAGTTCCTGCCTAACCCGAACACCAAGTTCGTGCTGAACTACGTCAAGACCGACTTTGACAACAACCTGCTGGGCACCAGCACGCTGAAGGTCAACGGCAGTGATGTGGACAGCGAGCGCGCTCTTATCATGCGCGCCCAGTGGATGTTCTAACCAGAACTTGCTCTTCTCCTCGTAGTACCTCTATGGCCCGCCTTGTGCGGGTCATTTTTTTATTTTGTAGCCAATACCGACTGCAGCCTGATTCTGTCGCAAAATCTTCACATCCCGTTCACCGATCCGTCATCTCGCCTCGTTAAAGTGCTTCCTGCGTCAAGAGACAAAGGAGATGATGATGTTGCAACAGATTGCAGGCGTTGAATTACAGCGTGAAACACGCAAATTGCATTACAGCTTTGCCCGTTCCCAGTCCGAGGTAAACGAGGCACGGCGCTTGCGTTACAAGGTTTTTGCCGAAGAAATGGGCGCACGCCTGCCGGGGCATGATGGCCTCGACCGCGACGGCTTCGATGCGTTTTGCGAACACCTGCTGGTACGCGATCACGCAAGCGGCAAGGTTGTAGGCACTTACCGGATTCTGGATCCGCACATGGCGAACGAGGCCGGCGGCTATTACTCGGCGGGCGAGTTCGACATCACCCGCCTGATGCATCTGGCGCCGTCCATGGTGGAAATCGGCCGTTCCTGCGTGCATCCCGATTATCGCAACGGGGCGACTATCAGCCGGCTGTGGGCGGGGCTGGCCAATTTCATGCAACAGAACGGCTACGAATACCTGATGGGCTGCGCCAGCATCGGCATGGCGGATGGCGGCCACAACGCGGCGGCGATCTATACCCATCTCAAGGGGCTGTACATGGCGCCAACGGAATATCACGTTTTCCCGCGCTGCCCGTTGCCCGTAGCCGCGCTGAACCGCGACATGACTGTTACCTGCCCGCCCCTGATCAAGGGCTACCTGCGCGCCGGCGCCTGGATTTGCGGCGAACCGCACTGGGATCCCGATTTCAACACTGCCGACCTGCTGCTGATGCTGCCGATGGCCCGCCTGAGCAAGCGCTATGCAGAGCATTTTCTGAAGTAGACCTGCATCACCGGCTCCTCGTTTTGCCCGCATTCACTGCGGGCATTTTTTTCGTCTGCCGGCACGACTAGAATGAAGGCTTGCCTATCCCTCCGGAGCCGACCATGAACGACAAGGAACTCGTTGCACACCACGCCGCCCGCCAGGTGCAGGACGGCATGCTGGTCGGTCTCGGCACCGGCTCGACCGCCAACTGCTTCATCGAAGAACTGTCACGCCGCCGCACCGAAGAAGGCTTGCAATTCACAGCCGTCGCCAGCTCGGTCGTCAGCACCATCAAGGCGCAGGAGTTGGGATTGCCGCTGGTTGCGATGGAACATCTGACACGCATCGACCTGTATGTGGATGGTGCCGATGAAGTGACGCCAGACCTCACCCTGCTCAAGGGCCGCGGTGCCGACCTGGTGCGGGAAAAACTGCTGGCACGGGCCGCCGACCGGTTTCTGGTGCTGGTCGATCAGAGCAAGCTGGTCAGCCGCATCGGCGAAAAATACGCCATTCCCATCGAGGTCATGCCGTTTGCATGGCAACTGGTCAAGCGCTCGATGGAAAAATTCGGCGGGCATGGCGGACTACGCCTGAATGCCAGCAAGGACGGGCTGGCCGTCACCTCGCATGGCAGCCTGGTACTGGATATGACATTCGATCCCGGCATGGATGCCGAGACGCTGAATCGGCAACTCAACGCGACGCCAGGCGTGGTAGAACACGGAATTTTCTGTGGCCTGGCAAGTAGTGTTCTGATTGCGTCTAACGGTCAGTTGGAGACGCGAGAGTCCTGAAAAAGACCGAACCACGGGGAACACGGGAAAAACACAGGGTGACCCCGTGTTCCCCGTGGTTAAACTGTACTTGAATTACAACTGCGCAAGTACCGCTTCGACGTTGGAAACCTCGAACTTGCCGGAAGCCTCGACGCCCAGGTATTTCACCACACCGTCGTCGACGATCATGCCGAAACGATAGCAGCGCACGCCCATGCCGCCGCCGGTGAGGTCGCGGTCCAGCCCCAGTTTTTTGGCATACTCGGCGCTACCGTCAGCCATCAGGCGCACCTTGCCGCCCGCCTTCTGCTCACGGCCCCAGGCGGCCATGACAAAGGCGTCGTTGACCGCCATGCACCATACTTCGTCCACGCCTTTGGCCTTGAGCGCATCGATCTGTTCGACATAACCCGGCAGGTGTTTGGCCGAACAAAGTGGCGTAAAAGCTCCCGGCACGCCGAAAATCACAATCTTTTTACCCTTGACCATGGCCAACACATCCAGTTTTTGCGGATTCATCGGGCAGCCGTTGGCCGGGTCGAATTCCACACACTCGGTCAGCGAGCCTTCCGGCAGGGTTTCTCCAACTTGTATGGTCATGGCACTTCCTCTCTTTTGTTGATAGATTTAGTCAAGTATTGCACAGTATAATCTGGGTAATCCAAAAGGCAAATCACTATGAATCCAATTTAGGGTGCCTCTAAAAATTCAAGTTTCTAAACTAGGCTAGGCGCGAGCAAAAAAATTGCGACGCAGCATATGCCTGATATGTAAGGAGTAATTTTTTGTGAGCAACGCAGCATGGTAACGAAAGTTGAGTTTTTAGCGGTGCCCTCCAGAAAATTGCGCTGGGGCATCCTGGGCGCCGCGCGTGTCAACGAGCGGTTGCTGCCCGCAATCGTCGAGGCCCCCAATTCGCAACTCGTCGCCATCGCCAGCCGCCGTCCGGGCGCCGCCACGGAAACTTTGCGTAAATATGCGCCGCAAATTGAAGGCGTGCAGGTGTATGACCAGCTTGAGGCCCTGCTCGACAATGCCGGGGTCGAAGCCGTTTACCTGCCCATGGCCAACGAAGAGCACACCGAGTGGGCGTTGCGCGCTATCGCCAAAGGCAAACACGTGCTGATCGAAAAGCCGATGGCGTTGACCGTGGCCGATATCGAAGCCATCGAGACCGCAGCCGCCAGACATCGTGTCACGGTGATGGAAGGCTTCATGTACCGCTTTCATCCGCAACATGCGCGGGTACAGGAAATCGTCAACTCCGGCCTGATCGGCGAAATCCGCTCGGTGCGCGCCAGCTACTCGTTCATGATGCGCCCGGCACGCATGTACCGGCTGGCTCGCGAAGCAGCCCAAGGCGGCGGCGCACTGTGGGACATCGGCCCGTATGCCATCCACTCCCTGCGCATGGCCTTCGGTGCCGAGCCATTATCCGTCACGGCAATGGCGAAATACGTCGAAAGCGGCGCCGATAGCGTGGCCAGCGGCGTACTGGATTTTGGCGATGGCAGATTCGGCCATTTCGATATCAGCTTCGAACGCGCACGCCGCTCGGAATACGAAATCACCGGTACCGCGGGCGGCGTCAAATGCCATGCCGCCTGGCAATTGCCGGGCGATGTGCCAGTATTGTCCTGGTGGACGGAAAGCGGCCAGCAATCTGAAGAACGGCTGCCGCCGGCCAATCACTTCAATTTGGAAATCGAGCATTTCAGCAATTGTGTGCTGACCGGCAAAGCCCCGCTATTGCCGCTTTCCGACGCAAAAGCCAACTGCCGGGCTATTGCGGCAACGCTGCAAGCGGCAACGCAAGGCAAGAAAGTGCAGATCGATTAACCGCAACCAACTACCAGAGCGCAAACCCGCGCAGCTCCTCGCGCCAGAAGCGCTCGCCACCCCGGATTCATCCGGCAGAAACATCGCAACGTTGCCCCGTTACTGCCGTTCCGCTATAATTCCAGAAATTCAAGGCGGGGTGGGCGATTAGCCCGCCCCGCTTTGCACATCCGCTAGTCAAAGCGACAATATGTAAGAATTACAAGGGGTTAGATCGTGCCGCAAAATACACCAGCCATACTCGTACTCGCAGATGGAACGGTATTTCGTGGTATTGCGATTGGCGCTGCCGGTGTCACCGTTGGCGAAGTTGTTTTCAACACCGCCATGACCGGCTACCAGGAAATCCTGACCGACCCGTCCTATACCGAACAGATCGTTACCCTCACCTATCCCCACATCGGCAACTACGGCGTCAACGTCGAAGATGTCGAGTCTTCCAGGGTTTATGCCGCCGGTCTGGTGATTCGCGACCTGCCGTTGCTGGTAAGCAACTGGCGCTCGAATCAGTCCTTGTCCGAATACCTGCAGGCCAATAACGTTGTCGCCATCGCCGATATCGATACCCGCAAGCTGACCCGTATCTTGCGTGAAAAGGGAGCACAGGCCGGCTGCATTATGGCGGCTGGACCAGCGAGCGGTTCTTCCCTCGCTGCATCCACGCCGGACATGCCCCTTGCGGGTATGACGGGGCAGATTGACGAGGCCCGGGCACTGGAACTGGCGCAGGGCTTCCCTGGTCTGGCGGGGATGGATCTGGCCAAGGTGGTGAGCTCCAAGGAGTCCTACGTCTACGAAGAAGGAGAATGGGCGCTGGGAGAAGGCTATGCCAAGCCGGCCGCTGCGAAATACCACGTCGTCGCCTTCGATTACGGCGTCAAGCGCAACATCCTGCGGATGCTGACTTCGCGCAATTGCAAGGTGACCGTGCTGCCGGCGCAAGCTACCGCCGAGCAGGCCCTGGCGCTGAAGCCTGACGGGATTTTCCTGTCCAACGGCCCCGGCGACCCGGAGCCCTGCGATTACGCCATCAGCGCGATCAAGTCGCTGGTCGATTCCGGCATCCCGACCTACGGCATCTGCCTCGGCCACCAACTGCTGGCACTGGCCAGCGGCGCCAGGACCATGAAGATGAAATTCGGCCATCACGGCGCCAACCATCCGGTGCAGGATCTGGCCGACAAGCGCGTCTTCATCACCAGCCAGAACCACGGTTTTGCGGTGGACCCGGCAACACTGCCGGCCAACGTGCGCGCCACGCATGTCTCGCTGTTCGACGGCAGCCTGCAAGGCATCGAGCGTACCGACAAACCGGCATTCAGTTTCCAGGGCCACCCTGAAGCCAGCCCCGGTCCGCGCGAAATGAGCTACCTGTTCGATCGCTTCATCGATCTGATGCAAAGTCACAAGAATTAGAGCCTGTTTCAGTAGTAAACGAAAGATGCGTTTGATCACAAAAGAGTTGGATGCCAGGCGCGAAGCGCAGCGAATGGTTGTTCCATTCGCAAGTTTCGCAACGCCGCAGACGCTCTTTTGTGATCAAACCCTTCGGGCTGGCCATGCATTGCGCGCATGGCGTTGTTACTCGACGCTAGTTTGGATGACCAAACCACGCGGCTCCTGCCTAGCCCTGCGCGCAATGCATGGCCAGCGCACATTCGTTTACTACTGAAATAGGCTCTAAGCCATGCCAAAACGCACAGACATTAAAAGCATCCTCATCATCGGCGCCGGCCCTATCGTCATCGGGCAGGCCTGCGAGTTCGACTACTCCGGCGCACAAGCCTGCAAGGCACTGCGCGAAGAAGGCTACCGCGTCATCCTGGTCAACTCAAACCCGGCCACCATCATGACCGACCCGGAAATGGCCGATGCGACCTACATCGAACCGGTGACCTGGCAGATGGTGGAAAAAATCATCGAAATCGAACGCCCGGATGCCTTGCTGCCGACCATGGGTGGTCAGACCGCGCTTAACTGCGCGCTGGATCTCGACAAGCACGGCGTGCTGGCGAAGTACAACGTCGAACTGATCGGCGCGTCCAAGGAGGCCATCGACAAGGCGGAGGACCGCGAGAAGTTCAAGGAAGCGATGACCAGAATCGGCCTCGGCTCGGCCCGCTCTGCCGTCGCCCACAGCCTGGAGGAAGCCTTGCAGGTACAGGCTTCGATTGGCTATCCGGCCATCATCCGCCCCTCCTTCACCATGGGCGGCAGCGGCGGCGGCATCGCCTATAACCGCGAAGAGTTTCTCGCGATTTGCGAACGCGGCCTCGAAGCCTCGCCGACCAGCGAACTGCTGATCGAGGAATCGCTGCTGGGCTGGAAAGAATACGAAATGGAGGTGGTGCGCGACCGCAAGGACAACTGCATCATCATCTGCTCGATCGAAAACCTCGACCCGATGGGCGTGCATACCGGCGACTCCATCACCGTCGCACCGGCGCAGACGCTGACCGACAAGGAATACCAGATCATGCGCGACGCCTCGCTGGCCGTACTGCGCGAGATCGGCGTCGATACCGGCGGCTCCAACGTACAGTTCTCGATCAACCCGGATGACGGGCGCATGATCGTCATCGAGATGAACCCGCGCGTGTCGCGTTCTTCCGCGCTGGCGTCCAAGGCCACCGGCTTCCCGATTGCCAAGGTGGCTGCCAAGCTGGCCGTGGGTTACACCCTGGACGAACTCAAGAACGACATCACCGGCGGCGCAACCCCGGCCTCGTTCGAGCCTTCCATCGATTACGTGGTCACCAAGATTCCGCGCTTCGCTTTCGAAAAATTCCCGCAGGCCGATTCGCGCCTGACCACGCAGATGAAATCCGTGGGCGAAGTGATGGCCATCGGCCGCACCTTCCAGGAGTCCTTCCAGAAAGCCTTGCGCGGCCTCGAAGTCGGGGTGGACGGACTGGACGAAAAAACCACCGATCTCGACCTGATCGCCAAGGAACTGGGCGAACCCGGCCCGGAACGCATCTGGTACGTTGGCGATGCTTTCCGTACCGGCATGAGTCTGGAAGAAGTGTTCAGCCATTCCAGCATCGACCCGTGGTTCCTGGTACAGATACAGGACATCATCCTGCGTGAAAAAGCGCTCAAGGGCCGCACGCTGGATTCGCTGAGCCGCGACGATCTGTTCCAGCTCAAGCGCCGCGGCTTTTCCGACCGCCGCCTGGCCAAGCTGCTGGGCACCGACCAGCATGCGGTGCGCGCCTATCGTCATGCGCTCAAGGTGCGTCCGGTCTACAAGCGCGTCGATACCTGCGCAGCCGAATTCGCGACCTCGACGGCCTATATGTATTCCACTTATGAAGAAGAGTGCGAAGCCCGGCCGACTGACAACAAGAAAATCATGGTGCTGGGTGGCGGGCCCAACCGTATCGGCCAAGGCATCGAGTTCGACTACTGTTGCGTGCATGCGGCCTTTGCCTTGCGTGAGGACGGCTATGAAACCATCATGGTCAACTGCAATCCCGAAACCGTATCGACCGACTACGACACCTCCGACCGCCTGTTCTTCGAGCCGCTGACGCTGGAAGACGTGCTGGAAATCGTCCACATCGAGAAGCCGGTGGGCGTGATTGTGCAGTATGGCGGCCAGACCCCGCTCAAACTCGCACGCGACCTGGAAAAAGCCGGCGTGCCGATTATCGGTACCAGTCCGGACGCCATCGACCGCGCCGAAGACCGCGAGCGCTTCCAGCTGATGCTGCACGAACTCAACCTCAAACAGCCGCCCAACCGCACGGCCAGAACCGAAGCCGAAGCATTGCGTTCGGCGCTGGAAATCGGCTATCCGCTGGTGGTGCGCCCGTCTTACGTGCTGGGCGGCCGCGCCATGGAAATCGTGCAGGAGCAGTCCGAGCTGGAGCGCTACATGCGGGAGGCAGTCAAGGTCTCGAACGACAGCCCGGTACTGCTCGACCGCTTTCTCAACGACGCCAAGGAAGTCGACGTCGACGCGATCTGCGACGGCGATCAGGTGCTCATCGGCGGCATCATGGAACACGTGGAGCAGGCTGGCGTGCACTCCGGCGACTCGGCCTGCTCGCTACCGCCATACAGCTTGAGCAAGGAGTTGCAGGACGAACTGCGCCGCCAGACCGTGGTCATGGCCAAGGCGCTGGGCGTAGTGGGCCTGATGAACGTGCAATTCGCAATTCAGGGCGAAACCGTCTACGTGCTGGAAGTGAATCCCCGCGCATCCCGTACCGTTCCTTTCGTTTCCAAGGCCTGCGGCTTGCAACTGGCCAAGATTGCCGCGCGCTGCATGGCCGGACGTTCGCTCAAGGATCAGGGCGCAACGCAGGAAGTGATTCCGCCGTATTTCTCGGCGAAAGAAGCGGTATTCCCGTTCATCAAGTTCCCCGGTGTCGACACCATCCTCGGCCCGGAAATGAAATCCACCGGCGAAGTCATGGGGGTGGGAACCACCTTCGCCGAAGCCTTCGTCAAGTCGCAACTGGGCGCAGGCACCAAACTGCCATCGGGCGGCAAGGCTTTCATCAGCGTGCGCAAGGAAGATCGCGAGCGCGTGGTGGAGATTGCCCAATCGCTGGCCGGTCTCGGCTTCCAGCTGGTGGCGACGCGTGGCAACGCAGCGGTGTTATCCGCTGCCGGTTTGCAGGTAACGCCCGTCAACAAGGTGACCGAGGGCCGTCCGCACATCGTCGACATGATCAAGAACGGCGAGATCAGCTTTATCGTCAACGTAGTCGAGGACAAGCGCGCGGTGCAGGATTCCTACGCCATTCGCCGCAATGCGCTGCAGCAGAAGGTGACTTACTACACCACGCTGGCGGGCGCCAAGGCAGCCTGTGCCGGCATGGCCCACATGCGTGAGCTCACGGTGGAGTCGCTGCAGCACTTGCACAAAAAACTCGCCTGACGGTATTATTCGACCCATGAGAAACCACGCCGGCGTCCGGTGTGGTTTCTTCTTTTTTATACGGGAAGTTTTTTTAGGAAACCCAGCAGTGATAAAGATTCCATTGACCGTCAAAGGGGCGGAACAGCTCAAGGCCGAACTCCAGCACCTGAAGAGCGTGGAGCGTCCCAGCGTAATTCAGGCCATTGCCGAAGCGAGGGCGCAGGGCGACCTTTCGGAAAACGCCGACTACGATGCCGCCAAAGAGCGCCAGAGTTTTGTCGAAGGGCGTATTGCCAATCTTGAGGCCAAGCTGGCCAACGCGCAGATCATCGACCCGAGCCAGTTGAATGCCGATGGCCGTTGCGTGTTCGGGGCGACCGTCAATCTCGAGGATCTGGAAAGCGGCGACAACGTGACGTACCAGATCGTCGGCGATGACGAGGCCGATATCAAGCTGGGCAAGATTTCGGTAGGTTCGCCGATTGCACGTGCGCTCATCGGCAAGCATGCCGGCGATGTGGCCGAAGTGCAGGCGCCGGGCGGCATCCGCGAATATGAAGTATTGGATGTGCAGTACATCTAGCCTCGAATGCTGCGGCTGACCGACAATTTCGCGCTCATTCTCGTCACCGCCTGGGTGGGTGGATTGTGGGCGATCGGCTATCTGGCGGCACCGGCACTGTTCTATACGCTGGATGACAAGCAGCTGGCCGGGCTGCTCGCCGGCAGGATGTTTGCCTGGGTGGCCTACCTGGGACTGTTTTCCGCGTTCTACCTGCTGATACACCGGGTGATGCGGGTTGGTACGGCAGCATTGAAGCAGGGCTTTTTCTGGGCGGTAGTCGCGATGCTGCTGCTGACGCTGGCCGGGCAGTACGGCATTCTGCCGATTCTCGCCCAGCTCAAGGCGCAGGCGGGTGCGGTGGACGTCATGCAAAGCGTGTTCGCCGACCGCTTCCGCACCTGGCACGGCATGGCCAGCATCGGCTATCTGCTCGAAAGCCTGCTAGGCCTCGTACTGGTGCTCAGGGCACGCTAGTTCTTCGGGAACACGATCCTGGGTTCGGCCGCCGGGCGATAAACGACCAGTTGTTTGCCGATGTGCTGGATGGCCGCGGCGCCCAACTTTTCGCAGATTTCCTGCAACATCTGCACGCGCAGTTCGCGCTCGTCACCCGCCACCTTGATCTTGATCAGTTCATGCGCGTTGAGGCTGCGGTCGATTTCGTTGAGCACGGTTTCCGACAGGCCGTTGTTGCCTATCATGACCACCGGATTGAGCGCGTGGCCCATGGAACGCAGATAGCGCACCTGTTTCGAGTTAAGCTTTAACATAATGGATACCTCTAAAAGTTCAATTTTCGTCACAATACGGCGTTGCTCACAAAAAATCCTCGCTTGCATATCAGACATATGCGGCGCTCCGATTTTATGTTCGCGCCTTGTCTTGTTTAGAAACTTGAATTTTTAGAGATCTCCATAGGTGTCTGATTTTCAAAGGGCTGCATTCTAGCAAATGAAGCGTACCCGTACCAGCAAAGCGTGGATGCAGGAGCATCTGAGCGACGAATTCGTCAAGCGCGCCAACAAGGAAGGCTACCGCTCGCGTGCCGCTTACAAGCTGATGGAACTCGACGACCGGGATAAATTGATCCGTCCCGGCATGACGGTGGTCGATCTCGGTGCGGCTCCCGGCAGCTGGTCGCAGGTGGTGGTCGAACGCCTCAAGAGCCAAGGCCGGGTGATCGGGCTGGATCTGCTGGATGTGCACCCCATGCCCAATTTCGAGTTCATCCAGGGCGACTTTACCGAGGAGGCCGTGCTGACCCGGCTTGAAGCTGCGCTCAACGGCCATCAAGTGGATCTTGTAATTTCCGATATGGCCCCCAATATGAGTGGAGTCACCGTCATCGATCAGGCACGTGCAATGTATCTGGTCGAGCTGGCCCTCGAATTTTCCCGTCACTGGCTGAAACCCGGCGGCAGTTTTCTGGTCAAGGTATTCATCGGCAGCGGTTTTGACGAACTGGTAAAAAGCATGCGCCCGGAGTTTGACAAGGTGCTGACGCGCAAGCCGAAAGCTTCCCGCGACCGTAGCAGCGAAACCTATCTGCTGGGTTTGGGACGCAAAGTACCGTAAACAGTTTAAAATGAACTCAATTCTTTCTTAACTAGAGAACAGAAACTTGAACAATATCCTGAGAAACATCGCCATCTGGCTGCTGGTTGCACTGGTGCTGATGACGGTCTTCAACCAGTTTGGCGCCAAAACCGCCAGCAGCGATAGCCAGCTCGTGTATTCGCAATTCATCGACGAGGTGAAGCAGCGCAACGTCTCGCGCGTCTCGATCGAGGGCCATGTGCTGCGCGGCACCACCAACGACGGCAAGCGCTTCAACACCTATGCCCCGGCCGATCCGTGGATGGTTTCCGATCTGCTGAAATACGGCGTGGTGGTTGAGGCCAAGCCGCAGGAAGAGCCGTCGATGCTCATGAACATTTTCGTTTCCTGGTTCCCGATGATTTTGCTGATCGGCGTCTGGGTGTTCTTCATGCGCCAGATGCAGGGCGGCGGCAAGGGCGGCGCGTTCTCGTTCGGCAAGAGCAAGGCGCGCATGCTGGATGAAGACAGCAATCCCGTGACCTTTGCCGATGTGGCCGGTTGCGACGAAGCCAAGGAAGAAGTCAGCGAACTGGTGGAATTCCTGCGCGATCCGTCCAAATTCCAGAGTCTGGGCGGCCGCATCCCGCGCGGGGTGCTCATGGTCGGCAATCCGGGAACGGGTAAAACCCTGCTGGCGCGCGCCATTGCCGGCGAAGCCAAAGTCCCGTTCTTTTCCATCTCAGGCTCCGATTTCGTCGAAATGTTCGTCGGCGTCGGTGCCGCACGCGTGCGCGACATGTTCGAGCAGGCCAAGAAAAACTCGCCCTGCATCATCTTCATCGATGAAATCGACGCGGTCGGCCGCCAGCGCGGTGCCGGCCTGGGCGGCGGCAACGACGAGCGCGAACAGACACTGAACCAGTTGCTGGTAGAAATGGACGGCTTCGAAGCCAGCGTAGGGGTCATCGTCATCGCCGCCACCAACCGCCCGGACGTGCTCGATCCCGCGCTGCTGCGCCCGGGCCGTTTCGACCGTCAGGTGGTGGTACCGTTGCCGGATATCCGCGGCCGCGAACAGATCCTGCTGGTGCATATGCGCAAGGTGCCGCTCGACCAGGACGTCAAGGCCGACATCATCGCACGCGGCACGCCGGGCTTTTCCGGGGCCGATCTGGCCAATCTGGTGAACGAGGCCGCGCTGTTCGCTGCCCGTTCCAACAAGCGTGTGGTCGACATGGAAGACTTCGAGCGCGCCAAGGACAAGATCATGATGGGCGCCGAGCGCCGCAGCATGGTCATGAGCGAGGAAGAGAAGCGCAACACGGCTTACCATGAATCCGGCCATGCCATTGTCGCCCGCCTGCTGCCCAAGACCGATCCGGTACACAAGGTCACCATCATCCCGC